>C._urophasianus_2_cecum__coassemble_156_pt1 | contig 17626 bp, 20 predicted proteins | sample C__urophasianus_2_cecum__metabat2_low_PE_006 | metagenome-assembled genome bin C | reverse complement strand
TTTGTTAATTCAAAAAATGCTTCTTTTAATTCGTATGCTTCCCTTAGCTTTTCAGGTTTATTTAATATCTGTCCTAATGCCCATTGTACATATCTAATCACATGAAATTTATCTGCTATTATTTTAGCATTAGGACTTGTGAGGTAAAGCAATAAATAGTAAAGCTATGAGAGTTAAAATTAATAATAGAAACACCTTTTAAATTTAGTAAAAGTTGTATTTGAAGCATAAGTATCATTCCTTTCTAAGATGTTTTTTAGCAATTATATTTTACCGAAAAGAATGAGATTATGCTTCTTTTTTTTTGCAAAAAAATAAATGTCAAAGTAAGATAATTTTTTCTTACCCCAACATTTATTATAGAACCAAAAAAGCACGCAACCATACTTTTGCCTTAAATATGATTGCGCTCATGTTATTCAATTTTTAACAATTATCGTTTATCTTTAATCTGTGTATCATAATTCATACCGTCGAATATACGTACTCGACTAGCATCAAAATTATCATTTACAATACTTTTAGCTGGATTAAATTCAGCTGTTTTAATATCTGCTAAATCCATAACGGTATGAATTATATCATCTGTCATATATGGACGATTTACAGCATTTTTGATTTGTGCCCATTTTTCTGGGTATTTTGCTTTAAATTTATCTGATGCCCACATGATGACAGGAATTTCAATCATATGATGTGTTGGATTTTCTTCGATATGACCGGACATATCATCACCTTCATCATATACGGCTTCGCCATGGTCTGGCACATAAATTACAAGAGTTTCACTATCGCGGAATTTATCGATAATACTACTTACGATATAATCGTTGTAATAAAGTGCATTATCATATTGAGCTACAATTTCTTTTTTGCCATCTGTTATTGGCAATTGGATATCGTCTTTGGAGAATTTGCTGAAACTGTATGGAAAGCGATTATAATATAATCCATGTCCACCCATTAAATGAATTACATAGAAATTTCTATCATCACTACGATGAGCAATAGCGTCATCAATTAGTGGAAATAACTCACCATCTTCAATACCATAATCTTCGCGAGAATCACGAATACGAGTGAAAGCACTTACATCACTATGAGCTGCATAAATTTGCGCTACATTTCCCCAGATACCAGAAGTTTCTTGATTAGAAAGCCAATGTGTTTTATAGCCGGCAGCATTCATTACATCAATTAAATTATTATAGTGAAACCATTCTTTATCAGATTCATAATCGCAAAATGTAAATAATTTGCTTAATACGGCAATTGTTGTAGAATGAGGACTGATACAATCTGTAAATACACTAAGTTCACCTTTTTCATTTAAAGCATCAAGATTAGGTGTATTTGGTAAGTAATAACCATACAAGTGCATATGATTACGGTTAGTAGACTCACCGAGAATAAATACTATGTTTTTAATTTTACTGTTATTTTCTGTAAGGACAACATTACTATTAACTTGTGAAGATAAATCATGGTAAGCCTGCATATTGCGTACTGCTACTGAAGTTGAAGCATAAACACGTTGAATAGGCAAAATTTCATCTTCCCACATAAAATCTGTATAAACAGTGAACATCCTAATCGTATAAAAAATACTTACTACAGCGAGAATACTTATTGCTTTTCTTTTTGTATGGCTTGTGACTTGAATTTTTTTCAGTGGATTTAATTTATATAAGATTATGCCAATAATAATTGTGGCAACAATCGATATAAAACCAGAAAAACCAACATACATGGTGAGAAATTCTGTAGCTTCACGCATATTTGTTTCTAATGCGGAATTAATGATACCAGTACCAATTAAAGCTTTATAACGGTACATAGTGAAAAATTCACCAATGAATATCAATCCAGCTGGTATGATAATTACAGCTTTGACAATTTTCTGCAAAAAGCGTTTTGGCAGAAAGTCAATCAAAACAGCAATGAAAAATGAACCTAGCCATACCGAGAAAATATAGCCAATCGCTACATCAATTTTTTCTTCATCAAACAATGACCAAGCTGTTGTCAAACTATTGATTATAAATAATGTAATCATAAATTTGAAATGCTCATCACAAATTCTTTGCAAATAATTGGTTATTTTTAACAATGACCCCTTATTAAACAATGTAAACTTCCTTTCCCAAACATACTTAACCTTAACAATGTAAAATCCGTGTGAATACTACATCAATATTATACTATAAATGTAAAATTTGCAATGAGATTTTATGCATTATTCTATTTTTTGCAGGAAAGAAAAAGCAGTAGTAGCGCGTTATCAATATTACACTAAAAATAGATTATTATAGTAAAAAGCGGGTATTCGTTCAATTAGGATACATGATTTTCGTCATTCACATGTAGCACTACTTATAGAACAGAGATATTCACCAATGGTTATTGCCTAGCGATTGGGGCATAAGGATATAAGTACAACATTAAAAGTTTATGCGCATTTATATCTGGATAAACAGAAAAAACTAGCTGATGATTTGGATAATTTATATCGAAAAACAAAGAAATAGTACGTTTTTCGTACGTTGTTTATTCAAGGTGTAAAAAATTACGCTTAAACCTATTATAAGATTTAAGCGTATTTTTTTTATTTGCCTACTCCTGCACCGTAGACTACAAATTGTTCTACTCCATCAAGTCCTAGATTTTTATTTAATTGTTCATCATCAAATGCACCTAGTGCACAAACTTTTATTTGCATGGTTTGGGCTGCAAGATAGAGGTTTTGGCAGACATGACCAGCATCGATATGAATATAGCGATATGCACGCTCACCAAACATACAAGCCATGCGTTCGTATACTGCCGTCCAGATAAATACAACAGCTGCATTGTTGGCTACTCCTATTGTAGAAAATTGACTACATATATCTGTAGCAATATTTTCATTATCTGAAACGAGTACAAGTTTATGTTCTAAAGGTAAAAAGCGGTACAAACCAGCTTTAATATTTTCTACACGGCGGATATATAAGAATGTTTCTAAAGCATTGCGTCCACCAGCAGACGGTACATTGCGGACTGTTTTCGTTTGCATAACCATTTTTACGCCTTGTGTGCACCATAATAAATATGATAATTCTTTTTGAGTGAGTTCTTTAGTATCGTCGTATTGGCGAAGCGTAGAACGTAATTCAACCATTTCTAAAAAATTTACATTTGTATCCGGCAATAAATCTGGCTCAGGTAGGTCGATAAGTACGGTATCTTTAGCATAAGGTAGTTCGAATGGTGGAATGGGACGCATTTTCTTAGCACTATTTCTTTTCCATGCAGACTCGTGCATATAATCAATTCTAGCTTGTGACATAAATTTCATCCTATCTTTAAGATTTATTTTTTTTGATTAATTCTTTACCAAAACGATGATATTCTCCACCATTTCTTCTGCTCATAAGTTCAGCAAGTAAATCATCAGGAGTAATATTATGGAAAGCAAGTAAAACAAGGCAATGATACCAAAGGTCGCCCATTTCATAAATGATTTCTTCTTTGTCCATGTTTTTGGAAGCAATAATGGTTTCTACTGCTTCTTCGCCTAATTTTTTGAGGATTTTATCTTGTCCTTCGCGGAATAGATAATTTGTATAAGAGCCTTCTACAGGATGAAGTTGGCGGTCTTTTATTGTAGCGTATAAATCAGTTAATACTTTTGTAATAGAAGTATTATCCTGTGGTTGAGCCATTGGTACAAGATCTTTGCTATCCGGGAAAAGGCGACGGTCAGTGAAACAAGTATATGTGCCAGTATGACATGCCATGCCAGTTTGATGAACCTTGATAAGTAATGTATCACCGTCGCAATCGTAAAAAATTTCACTGACAGATTGTTTATTACCAGAAGTTTCGCCTTTGTTCCATAATTTTTGGCGTGAACGACTGTAAAACCAAGTATAACCAGTTTCAATTGTTTTTTTCAAAGACTCTTCGTTCATATAAGCAAGCATTAATACTTTACCATTAGCTTCTTGTACAATAGCGGGAACGAGACCTTTTTCATCAAATTTTATTTTAGAAATATCTATATCAATCATAATCTAACCTCCACACCACGTGATTTTAAATATTCTTTGACTTGGCGTATGCTAAATTTACCATAGTGGAATACAGAAGCAGCAAGCACCGCGTCAGCTTTACCTTCAGTCAGCACATCATAGAAATGACTTAATGTACCAGCTCCACCAGAAGCGATTACAGGTACATTGACAGCTTCTGAAACAGCACGTGTCAATGGAATATCATAGCCGTTTTTTGTCCCGTCGGCGTCCATGCTAGTTAAGAGAATTTCACCAGCGCCAAGTTCAACAGCTTTTTTTACCCATTCGAGACAATCTATGCCAGTTGGTGTTCTGCCTCCGTTTAAATAAATTTCCCAAGAATTTTCGCCGTTTCGTTTGGCATCTACGGCAAGAACAATACATTGGCTACCAAATTTTTCAGCACCTTCTTTGATGATAGAAGGGTTTTTGACAGCAGCTGTATTAACGGAAATTTTATCAGCTCCAGCTTTGAGCATTTTACGCATATCGCTAACTGTGCGGATACCGCCTCCAATAGTAAAGGGTATAAAAACTTGGGAAGCACAATCATTAGCAACTTTTACAATTGTATCACGTTGTTCACTAGAAGCGGTAATATCTAAGAATACGAGTTCATCTGCCATTTCTTTATCATAGATAGAAGCAAGTTCAATTGGATCACCAGCATCACGCAAAGAAACAAAATTTGTCCCTTTTACAACACGACCATTTTTTACATCAAGGCAAGGAATAATTCTCTTTGTGTACATAGATTATTCTCCTTTCGCAACTTTTAATGCTTCCGGTAAAGAAAGGCTACCTGTATAAATAGATTTACCAACAATAACACCTTCAATTCCATCTTGTTCGTATTGTTTTAAAAGTTTAATATCCTCGATTGAAGAAACGCCACCTGATGCTACAACTTTTATACCACTATAGCGTGCAATTTCTGCTGTTGCTTCGGCATTTACACCAGAAAGTGTACCGTCGCGAGAAATATCAGTATAAATTATATGTTTTACGCCACCTTCTGCCATTTTTTTGGCTAGTTCTTTTGCTTCAACATTGCCAGATACTCCCCAGCCATCAACAGCGACAATGCCGTCTTTAGCATCGATACCAACTACAATGCGTTCACTGCCATATTTTTTACATGCTGTTTTAACAAGTTGAGGATTTTTTACGGCAACAGAACCTAAGATTACACGGCTAACACCCATATCAAGCACTTGTTCAATATTTTCCATGGTACGGATACCGCCACCGAGTTCTATAGGAATATTTACGGTTTTTAAAATCATTTCTACAGTATCGAGATTTTGTGATTTTCCGGCAATTGCGCCGTCTAAGTCAACGAGATGAAGATATTGTCCCCCTTCATCTTCCCATTTTTTTGCCATTATTTCTGGTCGATTTGAAAAGACAGTTTCTTGATTAAAATCACCCTTGACAAGACGAACACATTTTCCGTCTCTGATATCTATTGCTGGAAAAATAATCATTGCATTTTACCCCTCTATGAAATTTTTAATAATGGCTAATCCAATATCACCAGATTTTTCTGGGTGAAATTGCGTAGCGATGACATTATCTTTGCCTACAGCTGCTGTTATATTTTCACCATAAATCGTTTTAGCTGTGATAATTGATTTATCTTCTGGTACAGCGTAATAGCTGTGTACGAAATAAACGTAAGGATTTTTGCGGATATTTTTAAATAAATCTATTTTAACAGAAGCATTATTATTTATTATTAAACTATTCCAACCCATATGAGGAATTTTTAATTCTGATGCATTTATTTTACGTACCATACCTTTAAAAATGCCAAGACCTTTAACATCAGGGCTTTCTTCGCTACCTTCAAACATTATTTGTAAACCAACGCAAATACCCATTACTGGTTTATTGCTATTAATAGCACGTAATACAGCTCCCATAAGACCAGAAGCTTTAAAATTTTTCATGCAGTCGCCGAAAGCACCGACACCAGGCAAAACTATTTTATCAGCTTTGTCGATAAATTCAGCTTCATGCGTAAGTATTACATCATTAGAAAATTTGGCAAAAGCTTTTTCTACACTAAATAAATTACCTACGCCATAGTCAACTATTGCTATCATGGGAATTTTCCTCCCTATATTTATAATACACCCTTTGTCGAGGGAATTTTATTTTTAGCACGTTCATCAAATTCTACTGCTTGGCGTAGAGCATGACCGAGTGCTTTGAATATACCTTCGACTTTATGGTGGGAATTTTTGCCATAAAATACTTTAATGTGAAGTGTAATACCAGCGTTAAAAGCAAAAGCACGCATAAATTCTTCTACGAGTTCACAATCAAAATTGCCAATCATTGGTGCAAGTTCGCCTGTATCACAAACAAGAAATGGTCTACCGCTTATATCAAGACTGACAAGAACAAGTGCTTCATCCATAGGTACGAAAAAAGTACCGTATCGATTGATACCGCGTTTATCGCCAATGGCTTGGTTAAATGCTTGACCAAGTGTAATACCACAGTCTTCTACGCTATGATGACCATCAACTTCAATATCACCATCACATTTTATATCCATATCTATTAAGCTATGCGCTGATAAAAGTGTCAACATATGGTCAAAAAAACCAATTTTTGTATTTATATTTGATTTACCTGTGCCGTCGAGATTTAATTTTACTTTAATAGAAGTTTCTGCTGTAGTACGATTTAGTTCACTAGTGCGGTTTTGTATAGTTTCCATTATTATACATTCCCTTCGACACAATCTTTAATAGCCTTATACCAAGTATCGTTTTCTTCACGAGTACCCATAGAAATACGCAAGCAGTTTTCTAATCGAGGCGCATTACCAAAAGAACGTACACCAATACCAATACTTTCCAGATAATTATTTATTTCTACAGCTTTAGGATGTTTTACTAAAATAAAATTAGTAACAGATGGATAAACAGTCATACCATCAATTTGTTTTAATAATTCACTCATGCGTTTTCGTTCAGCGATAGTCATTTGAATACGTGGTACATATTCATCACGCATTTGGTAAACGATATCAGCAGTAACAGCAGAAAGTACATTTACGTGATATGGCATACATGCTTTGCTGACCATTTCAATGATTTTTTTATCAGCGAGAAGATATCCAACACGTGCACTAGCAAGTCCATATGCTTTGGAGAAGGTACGGGCAATCATCATATGTGGATAATCTTTCATTAAACCAACTGCTGTTCCTCCATCAAACTCTACATATGCTTCATCTACAGCAAAAGCACAATCAATATTTTTGGCTATATATTCAATATCACTAAGAGGAATTTTTGTACCAGTTGGATTGTTTGGTGAGCAGATAACAGCAAGGGTAGCTTTACTTTCTTTCACTGCATCGACAAAAGCTATTGGGTCGAAAGTATAATCTTCTCTTAGGTCAACAGGAACACCAGTAGAAGCGCTGAATTTGGCATAAATTTTATACATGGAAAATGAAGGTTGTGGATAAACGATTTTGCGACCACGACCACCGAACGCGAAAAAAAGTTTTTCTAAAATTTCACTAGAACCATTAGCAATTAAAACATTTTCTTTGATTAAATTAAAATTTGTAGCGATTTGTTCAGCTAAAGTATCTACTTGTTCATTAGGATAGCGATTAAAAGCAACACTAGCTAAACGAGCAAGTAAACGTTCTTCTACTATTGGCGGTATATTTAAATTCGACTCATTAGCATTTACTTTAATATTCCAGTCACGTTCTACAACATCATAACTTGGCATATCTTTTAAACCTGTTCTATATTTTAATTTAATCATTCATTTCACCTCGTAATTCTATAGCATTAGCATGAGCGTCTAATCCTTCGGCTTTGGCAAGACGAATTACATCAGCAGATACTTCTTGCAAAGCTTTTTGCGTATAAGAAATAATGCTTGTGCGTTTCATAAATGTTTCTGTGTTGAGTACCGAATAATAGCGTGCTGTACCACCTGTAGGTAATACGTGATTTGGACCAGCAAAATAATCGCCGAGTGGTTCAGGTGAATAAGCTCCGAGAAATACTGCTCCAGCATGGCGTACATAAGGCAGATACGTAAATGAATTTTCAGTGAGAATTTCCATATGTTCTGGTGCGGAATAGTTAGCAAGTTCAATAGCTTGCATAAGATTTTCCGTTAAAATAATGCGACCATTTTTATTAAGCGAAGCAGCAGCAATTTCTTTGCGAGGAAGTTTATCTAATTGTTTTTCAACTTCAGCAAGCACTTTATCAGCAAGTTCAGCATCATCAGTAAGAACTATACTAGAAGCAAGCATATCATGTTCAGCTTGACTGAGCATATCAGCTGCTGTATAAACAGGGTCAGCTGTTTTATCTGCTACAATTAAAATTTCACTTGGACCAGCGAGCATGTCAATATCACAATGACCATAGACAGCTTTTTTAGCAAGTGTTACAAAGATATTGCCAGGACCTGTTATTTTGTCGACTTTAGGAATAGTTTGAGTACCAAACGCCATAGCAGCTATTGCTTGAGCACCACCAATTTTGTAAATAGCAGATACACCAGCTTCTTTAGCTGCGATTAATATATATGGATTTAATTTACCATCACGAGAAGGGGGAGCCATCATAATGATTTCTTTCACTCCTGCTACTTTGGCAGGCATTACATTCATAACAACAGAAGATGGATAAGCTGCTGTACCACCTGGAACATATACCCCTACGCGGTCAAGTGGAATAACAGATTGACCGAGTATTGAGCCGTGAGCGCGATATGTAATCCATGAATTAGGTTTTTGTTCTTCATGATAATGACGCACATTTTCGATAGCTTTTCGAAGCGCTTCTACAATTTTCATATCAGCTTGAGCATAAGCTGTTTCGTATTCTGCTTCTGTTACGAGAAAATCTGCTGCTGAAAAATCTGCTCCATCTAATAATTTTGTATATTTAATAATAGCACTGTCACCATTTCGGCGTACTTCATTTACGATACGGTCGACAATCTGTGCAGCTGATAAATCTTCACCGTATAATTCTTTATTTTTAGCACGAATACGTGGATTTAACTCCACTTCATCAAAAGCTTTTTTGTCTAAAGTTTGTTTAATGGCAGAAAGGCCGAGTTCTTTGACTTTTAAAACTTGCATTATTTATTATCCCCTTTTAAAACCATATCTAAATCTTGAATTAATTTATTGATACGGTTGAATTTTAATTTAAAGCTAGCACGATTAGCAATAAGTCTTGCTGTAGCTTCAGCAATAAATGCGATTTCTTCTAAATTATTTTCACGCAATGTAGTGCCAGTTTCTACAATATCAACGATACTTTCAGATAAACCAACAATCGGGCCGAGTTCAATAGAACCGTTCATTTTAATATATTCCATTTGCATACCCTTGCTATTGAAAAATTTTTCAGCAATATGCGGAAATTTTGTAGCAACGCGAGTATGCGCATAATCAGTTAATTTAGCACGTTTTTTATCTTTAGGTACAGCCATCATTAAATGACATTTACCAAAGCCCAAATCAAGTAATTCGTACACATCTTTATCACTTTCAAGTAAAACATCTTTACCGATGATACCTATATCAGCTGCACCATGTTCTACATAAACAGGTACATCAGCCGTTTTGGCGATGATGAATTTTATTTTAAGCTCATCATTTGTTATGACAAGTTTGCGTGACTTTTCTTCTAAATTTTCAGCACTATATCCTACTTTAGCAAATAAATCTTTAGCTAGATAAAATAGTTTGCCTTTAGGCAATGCTATTGTAAGATATTGCATATCTTCTGCTGTCATAAATAAAACCCCTTGTATTTAATTAAGGCTGTCAGCCTTGCGTAATATAATTAATTCTTGGCAATCATTTTGCTTTTTGGGTGAATGATGATATTTTATAATGTCAGCAATTTGATTAAGACCGATTTTTTGTAAGTTTTCAGCTCCAATAAAAGCATGATTATAATAAATGAATAAAGCATGACGGCGTTTTTGCCAAAATGAGGAACTATTTTTATTATATTTAGCTAGTTTATGAGCTAGACTTGGTGAAAATTTATCAATTAATACAGCCCCGATTTTATCTAAAAGACAAATATCTTTGGCTGTACGACCTATATCATGTAAAAGACAAGCTTTTAAAAGTAAATTTTCATCAACTTGATAATTTTTCATTAAATTTTTTGCGGTATAACTGACATTTAATACATGCCGTTGGTCATAAATTTGCATGGCAAAAAATAAATTTTGCTCTTGTTCATTTAAATATTTTTTAATAAAAGTAAAATCTGTATCATTCAAAGAAGCATTAATTGCCCGCCAGAATTGAATAATTCTTTGTTTCATTGTGTATAAAAATTAATCTATATAAATGAGTTCTTGTATACTTTTATCTATTTGGTATTTTATCGCTTCTTCTTTTGTCTGTGGTTTAAAAGCAAGGTCGACAATTTTTCCTACATTGCGTAGTTTTATTGCTTCATTAATTGCTTCAATATGATTATTTGGGGCAAAAGCAATATAAACATCTTTTTTATGTTGCGTATTTTGTACTTGATTTTGTTTAGTTAAAGCTAACATTAATCGTTCAATACCGAGAGCAAACCCTGTTGCTGGGCAGTCTGTACCAAAGGCAGACAACATATTATCGTAACGACCTCCACCACAAATTGGATAGCCAATACCAGGTGCATATACTTCAAAAACCATGCCAGTATAATAACTAAAATCACGATTTACGCCAAGGTCGAAATTTACATTATCAGCAACACCATATATCTTTAATAATTCATAGATATCATGCAGATTATCAAGAGCTTTGCGACTTTGTTCATTAAGTGCAAGATTATTGGCGAACTCTAAAATATCTTCCTTGCCTTGAAGTAGTGGAATGGATTTTAAAGCTTTTTTAGCTTTATCTGGCAAATTAGTTTTATCAACGGCTTTATTTAAATCAACGAGATTGCGTTGTTCAAGTGCTAAACGGATTTCATTTTGTTTATCTTTGGAAAGACCCATTTGTTGCATAATACCATTAATGAATTCTACTTGACCAAGACAAATTTCAAAATTTGTAAGCCCTACTTTGCGTAAACTATCTACAGCAAGCGCAATGACTTCTGCATCTGCACTAGCATCAGCAACTCCCATTAATTCTACACCAGCTTGATAAAATTCGCATTGGCGACCTTCTTGAGCTTGTTCATAGCGATATACACTACTAATGTACGAAAGTTTAAAAGGAAGAACATCATCGTACATACGACTTGCAGCAACACGAGCAATTGGTGTTGTCATTTCATGACGTAAGGCTAAAGTGCGATTGTTTTTATCGAAGAATTTAAATAGTTGATTTTCAATACCACTGCGGTTATTAATGGTAAGCGTATCCACATATTCTATAGAAGGTGTAACGATTTCATCATAACCCCAGAGATTGAAGGTTTTGGCTAAATTTAATTCAATATTGCGTTTGAGTTTAGCATCTTTTGGGAGAAAATCTCTTGTACCGTAAGGTATTTCCAATAACATAAAAAAACAACTCCTATTTTTGTTTTGCTTCTAGGCGTTTGAAAACTGTATCATAGCCATCAGCACCGTAATTTAAACAACGTTTTACACGGCTAATAGTTGCAGTGCTAGCACCAGTACGTTCGACAACTTCATCGTACGTATGACCTGCTCTAAGCATTCGAGCAACTTCTAAGCGTTGCGATAAAGCTTTAAGTTCGCTTACTGTGCAAATATCTTCAAAAAATTGATAGCACTCATTAACTGTTTGTAAAGATAATACGGCTTGGCACAGTTGGTCATTTAAAACATCCTTTAATTTAGGATTTACCAATTTTAACACCTCTTTACTTTAATACTTTACTTTACGAAAATGACATGTTTATATATTATGCCATTAGTATAAATATGTCAAGTAAAATCATTGTAATATTGTTTTTAGCAAATCTTGTATAAAAAAATAATATTGAAAAATCTGAAAAATTATTATTAAAAATAATTTTAAAAAACCGCTTGACATGCTATACGGCAAGTGCTATTATAAGGTTGTTCGAACAAATGAGACATATAATCACATATGTGAAAATAGCATGATAAGATACTTTTTACTATAATTATATAGAAGAGAATATATCAATATTGAGAGGTCTTAATCATGCAACCTGTATCCAAAAGAATTTTAATCAAAGTGGCTCATATGTATTATGAAGAAGATATGAAGCAAAGTGAAATTGCCAAAAATCTAGGAATTGACCGAACGACTGTAAGTAAATATTTAAAGCGTGCTAAAGAAATGGGTATCGTTAAAATATTTATTGTACAAGATTCATTTGAAAGTTTGGAATCACATCTAGAGAAAAAGTTTTCTTTAAAAGAAGCGTATATAGTACCTTCTAGTGAAAATCCTGATGATGTTTATTCCAATTTGGGCAAGGCAGGACTTTTACTTTTAAAACGACTTATTAAAAATAAAATGGTAATTGGTTTTAATTGGGGTCGTTCTATGGGTGCTATTGGTTATCAAGCAACGGTAGAAAAATTTCCCGCTGTTGATGCTGATTTTGTACCACTTGTAGGCGGTTCAGAAAGTCTTGATATAGATTTGCACGTAAATACCATCTGTTATAAAGTTGCTAATGCTTTTCAGGCGAGAAGTCATTATTTATATGCTCCAGCAATAACTAAAACTCCTGAAACGAAACAAGCAATTATAAATGATACTAACTACCAAAAAATACAAAAACTTTGGGATAAATTAGATGTTGCTTTTGTAGGGATAGGCTCGCCAACATCGGCATCTAATGTAATTTGGACGGATGGTTTGAAATCTGAGTATATAACATCCTCCTTTGGCAATCGTATTGTCGGTGAAACTTGCACTCGTTTTTATGATAAAAATGGTAATGAAGTGCCGACAGAAGTAGTTGATAGGACGATTGCTATTCCGTTTTATCAACTGCATAAAGTAAAATACGTTATCGGTGTAGCTGCTTCTGATGAAAAAGTTCCTGCTATTTATAGTGCTTTAAAGGGAAAGTTGATTAATATTCTGATTACAGATGAATCAACGGCAAAAAAATTATTGGTTTTAAATGAATAAGGGAGTGTTGCCTTGAATGTTTTGGATACTCATTGTTTTAGCTATTGCAATGTGGATTCTTCAGGGTATTCTAAGTGTATTTCAGTTAAAAAAGTTTAATAGAGAGTTAAAGAGTTTGCGTAAATCTGGTCGAGTCGCTATTGGCAAGGCCAGAGGCCGCTTAAAAGCTGGTTGCCTTTTATTGTTGTGCATTGATGAAGATTGTAGAATTATTAAAGGTAGAAAACTTCAAGGTATTACCAGTTTTGCGAGATTTAAGGATTTTGATAATTTAAATGGAATAGTGCTTACGGATATTACAGAAAATACTTGTGCTAATTTTGATAAACAAACAAAAACAGCTATTCTTTCTGCTGTAAAAGAGTATAGAGAATATACAAGACAACAGGAAGAAAAGATATGTGTAGAAGCTCCTAAATAATAGTAGTTTGAAAATTTAAAATTTTTTATAAAAGGAGAGATTTTTTTATGGACACTTTAGTATTTTTAGCTCAAGGGTTTATCGGTATGTTTAATAAAGGTGGCGAGACGTTTATCGGATTGGCTTCTGGTATCGTTCCTACTCTTATCTGTCTTTTAGTAGCAATGAATGCTATCATTCGTTTTGTTGGTACAGATAAAGTTGAAAAATTCGCTCATATGTGTGCTGGTAATGTATTTTCTCGTTATATGATTTTGCCAGTTATCGGAACATTCTTCTTTTGTAATCCGATGACATTATCACTTGGTAAATTTATGCCAGAAAAATATAAACCTTCTTATTATGCAGCAGCTTCTCGTTCTTGCCATACGTTAAATGGTTTATTCCCACATGTTAATCCTGGTGAACTCTTCGTATTTTTAGGTATTGCTAATGGTATTACAACGCTTGGTTTATCACAAGTAGATTTAGCACTTCGTTATTTCTTAATTGGTATTTTGATTAACTTTATCGGTGGCATAGTTACTGACTTTACTACTGCATATGTTTCTAAACAACAGGGTGTTGTTTTAAGTGATAAAGTAAAAACAACTCATAGTGCTTAATTGATTAATCAGTAAAGGAGATTTTATCATGGCTCAATATAAAGATGTAGTTATTAATGCTGGTTCAAGTGGTTTTGGTGGGCCTCTCGTACTTAAACCAACAGATAAGAAAAATAAGGTTGTAAATATTACCGGTGGTGTTATTTCGCCAGTTTCACAAAAAATTGCTGAAATGACAGGTTGTGAACTTATAGATGGTTTTAAAACAAGTGTTCCAGATGATGAAATTTTATGTGTAATTATTGACTGTGGCGGTACGCTTCGTTGCGGTATTTATCCGAAAAAACGTATTTACACTATAAATTTAAATCCAACTGGTGCAAGTGGCCCAATGGCAAAATTCATTACACCAGATATTTATGTATCTGCTGTAAAAGAAGATTGTGTAAGATATGCTAATGCTGAAGATGAAGCAAATGCCCCAAAAGTTGAAGTAGCTCCAGCTAAAGAACAAGAACAAAAATCTAGTTATGATACAAGTAAAAAAATTACTGAACAAACAAATGTAGGTTTCATGGCTAAAGTTGGTAAATTCATGGGTTATATCACTGCTACACTTTATCAAGCAGGTCGTGATACGATTGATACTATTATTAAAACAATTTTACCATTCATGGCATTTGTATCCATGCTTATTGGTGTAATTTTAGCTAGTGGTATTGGTGATGTTATTGCGCATGTACTATCCCCTCTTGCTGGTTCTGTAATCGGTCTTGTAATCTTGGCGTTAATCTGTTCCTTCCCATTCCTTTCTCCATTCCTTGGCCCTGGTGCTGTTATTGCGCAGGTTATCGGTGTATTAATCGGAGTTGAAATTGGTAAAGGCAATATTCCACCTAGCTTTGCACTTCCTGCACTTTTCGCTATCAATGCCCAAGCAGCTTGCGATTTTATCCCTGTAGGTCTTGGTCTAGCCGAAGCTGAACCACAAACTGTTGAAGTTGGTGTTCCGTCAGTATTGTATTCGCGTTTTATAACAGGCCCAATCAATGTAATTTTAGCATGGCTTGCAAGCTTCGGTTTATATGAAAGTTAATTTTAATAAAGTATAGATTTTATGAGGAGAATATTTATGAAAAAGATTTATTCTACAACTGTAAAAGAATTAGGTCCTATGGCTAATGATTTTATCGGTGAAAAAATGATAATTTTATTTGGTGAAATGGCACCAGCTGAACTTGCTGAATTTTGTGTAGTTCATACAGGTAATGAACTTACTGATACTATTGAAGTAGGCGATGTTTTGAAAATCAATAATACTGAATATAAAATTGTTGAAGTAGGTTGTGAAGTACAAAAAAATTTAGGCAATCTCGGCCATATTTGCTTACGTTTCAATAATAATGAAGATGGTGAGTCTTTAGAAGGTAGTTTATATCTTGAAGATAAAGATGTTACTCTTCCAGAAATTGGTAGTGAAATAGCGATTTTTAAAGCATAAAATAATTTTAAAATTGGAGTGATTGATAATGTCATGGTTAGCTCTTGAAGGAAAAACTGCTGTAGTTACAGGTGGTGCATCTGGTATTGGTAAAGCTGTAGTTCAAGCATTTTTAGATAATGGTGCAAATGTTGTAGTTTGCGATATGAACCCACATGTTCCAGAATATAAAATAAAAGATGGTAGTGGTGAATATTTATATGTGCAAACTGATGTAACAAATAGTGAAAGTGTAAAAGCTATGGTTGTAGCAGCAAAAGAAAAGTTTGGTAAGATAGATATTCTTGTAAATAATGCAGGTATTAATATTCCACGTTTACTTGTAGATAAAAACGACCCATATGGCAAATATGAACTTGATGAAAAAGTATTTGATAAAGTTTCTGCTGTAAATATTAAAGGTGTATTCCTCTGTGCTCAAGCTATAGGTCATGAACTAGTTAAAAATGGTGAAGGTGTTATCATCAACATGTCTTCTGAAAGTGGTTTGGAAGGTTCCGAAGGTCAAAGTATTTATGCAGCAACGAAAAATGCAGTAAATTCTTTCACTCGTTCCTGGGCAAAAGAACTTGGTAAATATAATGTACGTGTAGTAGGTGTAGCTCCTGGTATCTTAGAAGCAACAGGACTTAGGACACTTGCTTATGAAGAAGCACTTTCTTATACTCGTGGTATTACAGTAGAACAGCTTCGCGCAGGTTATACTAATACTAAAACTACTCCACTTGGACGTGATGGAAAACTTACAGAAGTTGCAGATATGGTAATGTTTTTAGCAAGTCATCGTGCTTCTTATGTACATGGTGTAACATTTAATGTTGCTGGTGGTAAAACAAGGGGATAATAAATTATATAGATAGGAAGATTTGAATGAGAAATGCAATAAAAAAAGCCGCCATGAAATTGCCGTTTCATAGCGACTATAGCCTAGATTTTTGCACAGTTCATAGGCTATTAAATAGCATACGCTACGCTAAAATTCCTGTCAAGTGAAAAAATTCCAACCTAATTAATATAATATAGAAAGCTATAACAATTTGATTTAAATCATTTTGTTATAGCTTTTTTTGCTTCCGCATGTTGCGAAAGTAAATTAATTTATGATATAAATCTAAATTTTGATACAATTTAATCAAGTCGAAGAGATGTCATAGATGGTAAAGATAAATAAAAGAAGTAAGCAAATATTAAAATTACAGGTGAGGAAATTAAATTACGTTATTGTATTTCTGAATATCTAAATATACACAACCTAAAAATGTTTTATCAAAAATTTTAAGTGAGAAAAAATTACAATTGCCTAATGATGCAAAAGAAAATTTATGTATTCATACAGCAATTTCTATTCAAAGAGCTAAGTTTAATAAAAATGTGTCGTATCCGGTTTCTCTTGCAAATAAAATTGAAAATACATTTAAGTATACTGTAGCTAAAGAAATTGTAGAACAGATATATGAACAAGTAAAAACAAACCTTCCATGTGTAGAAGTATATTATATAGCTCAATGTATTGTAAAAATATTGCCAGGATATGAATTAACAGATAAAGTTGTTGAAAATGTTGATTTCATTTTAACGACTGTTTAATTTATTTTTAAAAGAAGTGTCGCGCTTGGATTGACAATTCATTTTATGCTAATTTTTTCGTCAAATATGATATAATTAATTATATTTAGAGTTTGTTAACTTAATATGAGATTATGTATAAAAATATTTAGTAATATTATTCATTAAAAATAGGTAACCTAAATAAGCCTATTCTTTTATCTTTATTTAGAATAGAAACCAATTATCTTTTTGTTCTTTTGTATAAATATTTCCTGCTACTTTCTGCTGGTGTTAGTTTAGATATTCCTGTATGTTCTCTAATAAATTATAGAAAAATATAAATTCATAAATAATGTTCTACTGCTTTAACTAAACGCTTAAAAGAAGGTAAAGGATAAGGAGGATAAGAATTTAAGAAGATATTAGAAGAAAACAAAGGAA
>C._urophasianus_2_cecum__coassemble_146_pt1 | contig 18555 bp, 16 predicted proteins | sample C__urophasianus_2_cecum__metabat2_low_PE_006 | metagenome-assembled genome bin C | reverse complement strand
ACTTGCATGGAGACGTGCTGGGAGGATAGGAAGTTGCCGGTTTGAAAGGCACTGATTATTCAGTGCTATTTTTATTTTTGTTTGATAAGAAAGATATATTTTGTTATTAAAAAAATGTGTTTGGCTTTTGGAATGAGTCTATTTTTATTGCATTTGGCAATGCGTATTTTGCCAATGAGTTTATGCTGTATGGACTGAAATGGGCGCAGTTGGTGGAGTTATGATAAGTATTATAAAATATGGTGAGAGTGCTGATAAAAAAAGATTATTTTGCATTACTATGATTATATTTGCAGTTATAGGCTTAAAACTTACAGCGTGAATTAGAAATTTTAGTATATTGCCACTATTTTTATAATGGGTCATCTATATATGAAGAAAAGTAATACAGTTTAATATTTGGTCATAAAAAAATTACACCCTAAAAGTTAGAAATAAGACTAACTTTTAGGGTGTATATCATTGTAGAGTTTTTTATAGTTTAGCGATAATAGCGTCACAATATTCTTCTGTAGTAGCTGTGCCGTGTAAATCTGGGGTAAGGTGTTTACCTTCATTTAATACAGTATCAACAGCTGTTCTAATTTTAGTAGCAATATCATTTTGACCGAGATATTCAAGCATCATGCAGGCAGACCATAAAAGGGCAGTTGGATTCGCGATATGTTTACCAGCAATGTCTGGTGCACTACCATGTACAGCTTCAAACATCGCGTAATCTTTGCCGAGATTGCTAGAAGGTAATAGACCTAAACCACCAATTAAGCCACTTGTGAGGTCTGAAACAATGTCGCCATAAAGATTAGGCATTACCATAATATCAAATTGTTGTGGGTTCATGACAAGTTGCATACATGTATTGTCAACAATTTTATCATTAGCTTCAATTTCTGGATAGTTTTTAGCGATATCATAGAAAATGTTGAGGAATAAACCATCACTCATTTTTAAAATATTAGCTTTGTGTACACAAGTTACTTTTTTACGATTATGCAATTTGGCATATTCAAAAGCATCTTTAATAATTCGCTCACTAGCTGTTTTAGTGATTATTTTTGTAGCATAAACTGTGTTTTCATCAATTTGTTGTTCTACACCAACATAAAGGTCTTCTGTGTTTTCACGGAATACGATTAAATCTACATTATCAAATGGTGTTTTTACAGCTTTATTGGATTTAGCAGGGCGAATGTTAGCATATAAATCATATTTTTTACGTAATGTTACATTAAGTGAACGAAATCCTTTGCCTATCGGTGTGGTAATAGGGGATTTTAATAATACTTTGTTTTTGTCAAAAGAAGCAAAAGCTTCATCAGGAATTAGTTTGCCATTTGTTTCATATTCTTTAGCACCAACATTAAATATTTCATAATTGAGGTCAGCGCCAGCAGTATTTAAAATTTTAAGTACAGCATCAGTAATTTCAGGACCAATACCGTCACCTTTAAAAACAGTGATTGTCTTTGTCATTTGTTATACCTCATCTTTCCTTTATAGGGATATATTCATTTATTTCGCCGACATATTTTGTCGCTGGGCGCATAATTCTGCCGTCATAAAGTTTGTTTTCAATGTTGTGAGAAAGCCAACCTACCATACGGCTTATGACGAATAATGGTGTAAACATATCGCGTGGAATACCAAGCATGTCATAGGCAAAACCGCTATAAAAATCGACATTAGCACAAGCAGTTAATCCTTTTACCTCCATTAATGTTTCTTTAACAATGCGTTCAAAACGTAGATAAAATTCAAATTCCTCTTCACGTCCTTTTTCACGGGCAACAATACCACAATAATGACGTAATATTTCAGCACGTGGGTCTGAAAGTGTGTATACAGCATGACCAAAACCGTAAACAAGACCTGATTTATTATAAAATTGTTTGTTTAATAATTTTATGACAATATCTTTAATTTTGTTGTCATCGCGTGTATAGCCGATTTCAGAGATTATAGCATCCATCATCAATGCAACTTTTATATTGGCACCGCCATGACGTGGTCCTTTTAATGAACCGATAGAACCAGAAACAGCAGAATAAATATCTGTATCAGTAGAAGAAATAACAACATTGGTAAAGGTTGAGTTATTACCACCACCATGGTCAGCATGGATTAGTAATATAATATCAAGAAGATTGGCTTCTTTTTCACTGAATTTACTATTGGCACGAAGCATATATAAAATATTTTCAGCAGTAGAATAATCTTTACGTGGATAGTGAATTACAAGGCTTTTATGTTCATAATAGTGCATTTTAGATTGATAAGCATAGCAAGCAATAGAAGGTAGTTTTGCCATGATTTGCACACCTTTTAATAATGTCTGATAAACGTCAGTATTATCAGGGTCGGCATCGTAATTATATAATGTTAAAATAGCATGTTGGAGTTTATTCATGAGGTTTTTGCCTGGCATGCGCAAAAGGTTCATTTCTAGAAAATCATCGGGTAGTTCATAATTTTCTTGGAGTAGTTTGCAAAAATTATCTAATTCAGTTTGTTTTGGTAAATAGCCGAATAATAGTAAAAAGCAAGCTTCTTCATAAATATAACGTAAACCATTACGATTTTTAACAATTTCATTAATATCAATACCACGAAAATAAAGTGTACCTTCTGTGTCAATTTTATGTCCTTCATCATCGTATTTATAACCAACAACATCAGCAACACGTGTAAGACCAACGAGCACACCTGTACCATCTTCGTTGCGTAATCCTTTTTTTACGTTGTAGTCTTTGTATAAATGATTAGGGATATCTGTGTAAACTTGAGACTTCCCGTAAAATTGAGCGAGAAACGTATTGTCCATGTAAATTTCCCCTTTATTACAAAATTAGCAAAAAAATAATAGAATAAAATTAATACATATTATATATAGGAATAACATTGTCTATTATAACACAAATACGAAGTATTATAAAATATAAATATACATATAATGTGGGATTTTTTTGTATATGTATACTGTATAAATGAACATCTGTATAAATTTTGTGTTATAATGAAAATGTTGTTTTTCAATTAAAAAATTAATTATTAAAATTATGTATTGTACTATATTATTTTAGAAAGAATTTGGTACGATATGTTATTTATAATGAAAGGGAGCTGAAAAATGCCTACATTGACAGAAAAAATAATAAAAGCTCATTTACTAGAAGGTGTTATGGAAAAAGGCAGTCCGATTGCAATAAAAATTGACCAAACATTGACGCAAGATGCAACGGGCACGATGGCTTATTTACAGTTAGAAGCTATGGGTGTTGACCAAGTCAAAACGGAACTTTCTGTAAGTTATGTTGACCATAATACACTTCAAAGTGGTTTTGAAAATGCTGATGACCATAAATATTTACAAACCGTTGCTAAAAAACATGGTATTTATTTTTCTCGTCCAGGTAATGGGATTTGCCATCAAGTTCATTTAGAACGTTTTGCTGTACCAGGTAAAACTTTATTAGGTAGTGACTCGCATACACCGACGGCAGGTGGTATTGGTGCATTAGCTATGGGCGCAGGTGGGTTGGATGTTGCTTGTGCTATGGCAGGAAGACCATTTAATTTAAAAATGCCTAAAGTGGTAAATGTAAAACTTACAGGTAAACTCAATAAAGGTGTAAGCTCTAAAGATATTATTTTAAAAGTGTTGCAGATTATGAGTGTAAAAGGTGGTGTTGGTAAAGTCATTGAATATACTGGTGATGGCGTAAAAACACTTAACATTCCACAGCGTGCAACTATAACCAATATGGGAGCTGAACTTGGGGCGACTACATCTATTTTCCCAAGTGATGAAATTACACATGAATTTTTGAAAAAACAAAATCGAGAAAAATGTTTTATACCGCTTTGTGCTGATGATGATGCCGTTTATGATGAAACGTATGAAATCAATCTCGATGATTTAGAACCAATGATTGCTATGCCACATAGTCCAGATGCTGTAAAAACAGTACGTGAAGTAGCAGGCAAAAAAATTGACCAAGTAGCTATTGGTAGTTGTACAAATTCATCTTATCGCGATATGATGATTGTTGCATCTATTTTAAGAAATCATGTTGTAGCAGATAATGTGTCATTGTGCATTTCACCAGGTTCGAAACAAGTTTTGACAATGTTATCTAAAAATGGTGCGCTTACAGATTTAATTGCAAGTGGTGCTAGAATGCTTGAATGTACTTGTGGTCCATGTATTGGTATGGGTCAATCACCAATTACAAATGCGTGGTCATTACGTACTTTTAATCGTAATTTTTATGGTAGAAGTGGAACTTTAAGTGCTAATGTATGTCTTGTTTCGCCAGAAGTTGCTGCTTATAGTGCGATTAAAGGTTATATTGCTGACCCAAGAGAAGCTGATTTTGATATTCCAACAGAACCAGACCATTTTGAAATAAACGATGCAATGATTATTGCTCCAGAAAAAGAACATCCAGAAACAGTAGAAATTGTGCGTGGACCGAATATTAAACCATTACCAGAAAATACGCCACTTGCTGATGAAATAGAAAAACAAGTGGTAATTAAAGTTGGTGATAATATTACAACTGACCATATTGCTCCGGCAGGTGCTAAAGTATTGCCATTCCGCTCTAATATTGAAAAAATATCCGAATTTATTTTTAGAGATGTACAGGCAGGTTTTAAACAACATTGTCAACAGGTTGGTGGTGGCTTCATTGTAGCGGGACAAAATTATGGACAAGGTTCTAGCCGTGAACATGCAGCACTTGCACCGATGTATTTAGGTATAAAAGCTGTTATTGCTAAAAGTTTTGCTCGTATTCATTTGGCAAATCTTGTAAATTTTGGTATTGTGCCGTTTACTTTTGTCAATGAAAGGGATTATGATAGTATTGATGAAAGTGATATATTAAAAATAGTAGGATTGCATGAATTACAGCCAGGTAAAAATATGGTTGTTGTAAACACTACAAAAAATACAAAATTTGAAGTGACACATACTTTATCACAGCTTGATATTGATATTTTAATGGCAGGTGGTCGTTTAAATTATATTAAGATGGGTAAGTAATATAAGTAAAAAACAGCAGGAATTTATTTCCTGCTGTTTTTTGGTTTTAGAGGGTTTATAGAGCTCAATTAATTTAATATAATAGTATCAATATCAAAAAGATGAAGTTTATTTAAGCCTTGATGATAACCGAGAACATCAATATCGTAAAGATGGGAATGAAGCGTAAAATCTTTAAATTGAACATCAAAACCGATATTAGTATTATTAAGCTAATTAGGGTTTTGTATCCAAGCATTTTTAGTTTCTTTTTGTAAGTGATTTTCAAATTTTTGTTTGAATAAACCTAAATGATAGCTTAAACCAATACCATCACCAGAAAGATTAAATGTAGCGATAGAGTCTAAAAAACAAGTGGCTAGTCTACCAAGACCACCATTACTAGTATAATTTTCTTCTAAAAGACTATGTGTATTTAATGTTAAAAGTTTCATATGCTCACTTCATGTTTAAAATACTTTAATACTATTTTAAAACGGGATATTTCAAAAATGAATGAAAAATTATATTTTTATTATAATTATCTATGCAGAATATTGCAATAATTTTTCTACAAAAATTTAGTAAAATAATAAATGTTTTCACGCAAATAAATGCAAAAATTTGCGGGATTATTTGCGTGAAGTTTTGAGTAAATAAAATGTATTTTTGTTGACATAACGAAATCTATTTCATAAAATTAATAATATATTAAAGAGGTTTTTTCATGGCTGTTACAATAAAAGATGTAGCTAGATTAGCGGGGGTTTCGCCGTCTACCGTATCCAGAACCTGTAAAAATCATCCGTCAATCAGTCAACAGACGAAAGATAGAGTCAAAAAGGCAATGGAAGAACTTGGATATGTACAAAATAATTTGCATACAGCAACTAATATTCGTAATATAGGTGTTGTTTTTCCAAAATTAAAAAATGATGCATATGAAAATCCATTTTATTTAGAAGCATTGCGTGGTATTGGTCAGTATTGTAATAAAAAAAATATACAATGTTGGTAATAATGGGCGAAAATGATATTGAACTTATAGAAAGTATAAAATCTTCGCAGGCAGATGGTTTTATTTTTTTGTATTCAAATGTGGACGATACGATAATAAATTATATGTATGAAGAAAAACGGTTATTTGTTTTAATTGGTAAAGCTACAAAAATGATTAATGATACTTTAATTTCTTTGGGACATAAAAATATAGCTTATGTTGGTACAGATAGTCATAAAGTATTTTCTAGCGATAGAAAAGCAGGCTATCTTTTAGCGCTTAGTGAACATAAGAAGTGGCTTCTCAACTTAGCAAACATATTGAAAATCCAGGGTTATTTGCGATGAAAATAATTGTGCCATATTTTTTAATGGAAAGAGAAAGTTGCGCTAAAGTTATTTTTAATTAATTTTTGATTAAAAAGTGTTTTATTTGATTTTTGTTTGCACAAAATATCTTTTTTTTGTGCTATAATATTAAAATGGTTTAAGAAGGTAAACTGTTTGAAATGTTTTTGACTATTAATGGGGGCGAAGATTTGAGTCAGAAAGAAGAAAAGCAAAGTTCAATAAAACAAAAAGAAAGGGTTGAAAAAGTGCAGAATAATTCTTATACAGTTAGAATTATTCCTGATAAGATAGATGATATAAAATTATTTACAGTAACAAGAAGCATGGTGAAATATTTATTGGCTTCAGTTATAGTCTTGTTGGTTTTAGTAATAGGCTCACTTAGTTTTGCAGGTTATGCGTATATAAATAATCAAAGTGATAAAGAACATATACATCAGCTTCAAGAAGCAAATACTATTCAACAACAACAATTATCGGAACTGGATAAAAAAGCTAATAATTTGCAAGAAGATATGGACCAGCTCATTAATTTGGAAAATGAATTAAAACAACTTTCTGGTATTGAAATTAATGATGATAATTCAATAACAACAGAAGAAGATGTCAATACAGAGCAAAATGGACAGGGTGGACCGTATCCTCAAGCACCAACAATAGCTGATGTACGTAACACTTTAGATAATATAGAAAGTAAAATGTCTAGTCAGCGTAATAATATGCAACAATTAAAATTAGAATTGCAAAAGGCTATTGTAATGAAACGTCAGCAAATAGCAATTTCTAATCAGACAATTTCAATAACGCCGTCTATTTGGCCTTCGCAAGGTGTGGTAAGTTCACCATATGGACTCCGTTGGGGTGGTAGTGATTTTCATCCAGGTATTGATATAGCTAATGATATGGGAACACCGATTAGAGCTACAGCAGATGGTGTTGTAAGTGTAGCAGGCTGGAATTCAGGTGGTTATGGCAATATGGTTGATATTGATCATGGAAATGGTGTTATGACGCGTTATGGACATGCATCATATGTTGTAGTAACAGCTGGTCAGCATGTAAAACGTGATCAAATTATTGCTTATATGGGTAGTACAGGATTTTCTACTGGACCGCATGTACATTATGAAGTACGTATAAATGGACAAGCAGTTGACCCGTCAGGATATTTATTTAATTAAAATGTAAATAGCTTTATAAGTTAGATAAGAATTTAGCTTATAAGGCTATTTTTTTATTAAATTTGCTTATAATAGTTAAATAGTTTATAAATAAAAATTATTTTTTCAGGATAAGTAATATAAAGTTGTTAATTTTTATGATATAATATAAAAACATCTATATATTTGAAATATATTGTAGGTATAAGAAAAATAATGAAATATTTTACTTTTTAGGAGAAATATTGTATAGGAGATGTTTTTATTGGCTAATGAAAAAAAAGACAAAGCATTATCTCCACAGGAAATTGTGGAAAAAACTACAATAGCCGACGTTTATCGTGCTGTTAAAAATTTAGATGGAATTATAAGAAAAACAGAACTTATTTACAGCGATTATTTTTCAAAGTTATCGCATAATGATATTTATATAAAACCAGAGAATCTACAAAAAACAGGTTCATTTAAATTACGTGGAGCTTATAATTGTATAAGTCAACTTACTGATGAACAAAAGTCACATGGTGTTATTGCAGCTTCAGCAGGTAATCATGCACAAGGCGTGGCTTTTGCAGCGCAAAAACTTGGTGTAAAAGCGGTTATCACTATGCCAGCTACGACACCATTATTAAAAGTAGAAGCAACACGAGCTTATGGTGCAGAAGTAGTATTATCCGGCGATGATTTTGATGCAGCTGCGGCTAAAGCAGTAGAACTTCAAAAAAAATATAATTATACATTTATTCATCCATTCAATGATATTGAAGTAATTCTAGGACAAGGAACGACGGCATTAGAAATTATTGATGATTTAAAAGATGTCGATGCTATTTTAGTACCAGTTGGCGGTGGCGGATTTGTAAGTGGTGTAGCTGTAGCTACAAAAATGGTAAATCCAAATGTAAAAGTAATTGGTGTAGAACCATGTGGCGCAGCATGTGTAAAAGAGTCTCTTCAAGAAAATAAGATAATAACATTGCCAACAGTGGATACTGTAGCAGAAGGTACAGCAGTAAAAACGCCTGGTGATTTAACATTTGAATTCATAAAAAAATATGTAGATGATGTTATTACAGTTTCTGAATTTGAAATTATGTCAGCTTTATTGTCTTTGATTGAAAAACATAAACTTATTGCTGAAGGTGCAGGCGTATTATCTTTAGCTGCAAGTCGTAAATTACCATTCAAAGGTAAAAAAGTAGTAGCAGTCGTTAGTGGAGGTAATATTGATATTTCAACAATTTCTGCATTAATCGATAAAGCACTTATTACACGTGGTCGTATATTCTGTTTCAGTGTACAACTTCCAGATAAACCAGGTCAGCTTTTAGCTATATCGCAAATTTTAGCAGATTTAAATGCTAATGTAATTAAACTTGACCATAACCAAGCAAAAGTAACTGATAGTTTCAAAAAAGTTGTATTAGAAGTTACAGTAGAAACAAATGGTATTGAACATATTAATCAAATTACACAAGAACTTAATAAAAATGGTTTTAAAGTGAAAAAAATATATTAATACTTAAAAGCTAGTATAAATAATAAACCCCAAAGAAATTAATATTTCTTTGGGGTTTATTATAGAGCCATTATTTTAGCCTAATGGCACGGTTTTTGCTTTACGTTGATTAAATTGTAAACATGTTGTATAGCCAAATGATTTAGCATAAGTAATAGCTTCATCTATATAGTTACCACAATGTTCGGGTTGATGAGCATCAGATGATGTAATTATTGGAAGATTATAATCATGAGCTATCTTCATGAAATCAGGGCAAGGTGAAATTTCTTTGATTGGATAGCGGTAATATGTTCCAGTATTTATATCTACAGCCATATTAGCTTTTTGCATTGCTTTAGCCACTCGGATTAAGTATGGTGTTACATCAAAATTAGGTAAATTTTTAAATAAACGGATATTAAAAGGATGACCTAAAATATCATAAATTTGTGAAGCACAAAGTTTTTCTGCTTCTTGTGTATACCATTCATATATTTCATTTAATTCATGGTTATTCCATTCATCTTTTATTTGAGAAGAGTCATATGCCCAACCGTGTAAAAAATGAATAGAGCCGATGATATAATCAAATTTATAAGGAGCTAAAATTTCTTTAACTTTATTTTGGTCTTGAAAATTACAAACTTCAATGCCGATTTTAATTTTATAGCCTATAGTATGCAATTTTTGAATAAAATTAAAATAATCATCTAAAGTGTATTTAAATTTATTTTTTTGTAACCATTGCTGTTGGAAAGTACCGACAAAAGAATTATCTAAAATTAAATCTTGATAATATAGTTCTTTGAATTCGGGAAAAGTATGACTGTGTTCGGAGATGCCAATTTCGTCAAGCTGATGAGCTTTGGCATTGTCAAAAAATCCTTTAACCCATTGTTCATTATATGAACCGTACTCAAAGTGCATATGGTAATCTAATTTCATAATGGCATCTTCTTTCTATATAATTTATTTTTGTTCAGTTAGTAATTTTTTTATAGTGCGCATTACACCGTTTTCATAATTTGGAGGAGCAATAAAACGTGCTATTTTTTTTAATTCCGGTACAGCATTTTCCATAGCATAGCTATAGTATACGGATTGAAGCATTTCATAATCATTTAAGTAATCACCAAAAGCAACACATTCTTCTGGTTTAATATGCAGTTTTTCTTGAAGTTTTCTTATAGCAAGGCCTTTATTAGCGCCAATAGGCATTATATCAACCCATACTTCACTGCTTAATACAACTTGCACTTTATCTTGTAAGAAGAGTAATTTTTCATAAATATTTTTTCTAGCACAGTGATGATATGCATCGCAGATTGCAAATTTTATGATATCATCATCTATTTGAGAAAAATCATCAAGAACTTTATATTGAGTAAAATAAAGATTTAATTCTTTGAGGAAAGCAGGGTCTTGAGAAATTACATAAGCATTTTTTTTGCCACTGACTGTTACAAAAACATCTTGTAATTTAGAAATATTTTCAAAAATAAGTTTGATATTATCAGGAGAAATGGTATAAGAAAATAATTCTTTATCATGTTGGCAAACATAGGTACCATTTTCGGAGATAAAGAGTAAATCATCTTTATATTTTGGAAAATGACAGGCTAAAGCCTGATATTGGCGACCGCTAGCAGGTGAAAACATAATGCTTTTTTGTTTTAACATTTCCATAACTTCGTCGAAATCATCTGGTAATTTATTGTGGTCAATAAGTAATGTTCCGTCCATGTCAGAAATAATCCATTTAATCATAAAAAAAAGCTCCTTTGTAGTTAGTCTGTTAATTTTGATTACAAAAAAAGTTTAGCATAAAAATATTTTTAGTGAAAGATGAATATTTGCCTAATAAAAACAAAAAAGAGGAAAGAAATTCTTTCCTCTTAATTTTTTACATAAAAAAACTACCTAAACGAGAGAAGGTAGGTACTTATTTAATATGGTGGGCGGTAACAGGATCGAACTGCTGACATCTTGCTTGTAAGGCAAGCGCTCTCCCAGCTGAGCTAACCGCCCATTATTTGTGAAAATAAATGGTGCCTCAGAGCGGAATCGAACCACTGACACGGGGATTTTCAGTCCCCTGCTCTACCGACTGAGCTACCGAGGCATCATGGCGACCCGAAGGGGACTTGAACCCCTGACCTCCGCCGTGACAGGGCGGCATTCTAACCAACTAAACTACCGGGCCGTGGTGGGCGGTAACAGGATCGAACTGCTGACATCTTGCTTGTAAGGCAAGCGCTCTCCCAGCTGAGCTAACCGCCCATTTTATATAACCTCTTAAGAAGTATTTATAAAATGGTGACGCGTATGGGATTCGAACCCATGAAGCCGCCGTGAAAGGGCGGTGTCTTAACCACTTGACCAACGCGCCATATTATTAAATGGTGGCTCACCCGAGATTCGAACTCGGGACACCCTGATTAAAAGTCAGGTGCTCTGCCAACTGAGCTAGTGAACCATTTGCTACGCTGTCGCTTGACAACGTAGACTATTATATAGAAGATTGAAGAAAATGTCAATACTTTTTAGAAAAAATTTATGTTTTTTTATAAAATTTTTTTCTAAAGGGAAAAAGTTTATTAGATAAAAATTTTGGCCGTACTTCCTTGTGCATTTTTTTTGATAATTTGTATTTGTTTATCAATATTTTCTTTTAATTCATTTACATGTGATATAATGCCGATTAATTTATTTTTTTCTGTTAAACTATTTAAAACTTTTATTGCTTGTGATAAAGATTCACTATCTAAAGAACCAAATCCTTCATCAATAAACATAGTATCTAAATGAATACCTCCAGCAGAAGATTGAATTTCATCAGCCAGACCAAGTGCAAGTGATAAAGAAGCTTTAAATGCTTCACCACCAGAAAGCGTCTTTACACTGCGTATTGTACCATTATAATGGTCAATTACATCAAGTTCTAAGCCTGTTTGAAAACGTAATTGTTCACTATTTTCACAACGTTTTAATTCATATTGTCCTTGACTCATCATCATTAAACGAGTATTAGCACGGATTATAATACGGTCAAAGTAATGCATTTGTACATAAGTTTCAAGCATAATACGCTCTTTGCCAGTGACAGAACCACTAGCAGTATCATAAAGAGCTTTCATATTAGTATAAAGTTTTTCACATTCGTGCAATTTTTCTAATTGAATAATAAGCTTAGCATGAATTTGCTCATTATTTGTTAAACGGGTATGAAGTAATTGAATAGATTGTAATAAATTATCTTTTTGCTGTTCTAATGAATGTTTTTTTGAAGTTAATTCGTCGATAGAAAATTTTTGAGGTAAAAGTTGTTCTTTAATAGATTTTAGAGAAGCTGTATATTCAGTTATTGTTTTGTGTAATTGTTCGAATTTTTTTTGTTTGGTATTTACATCTTGTTTTAAACTTAATTGCTCTTGTTGATAAATTTGCAATTGGTTTAAAGCTAGTTTCTCATCTGGAAAAGAAAGTATTTGTTTGATATCAACAATTTCTTTATGAAGATGTTCAATATTAGATTGAGTTTGAATAAGAGAATTAGTAAATTCTGTTTGTTCATCCTGTAATTTTTTTTGTTTTGTTATTAATTGTTCTATCATAACAATTAATTGTTCTTTTTGTTGTAATTGTATTTTTAGTTGATTTAAGTTAGTTATAATACTAGATTTTTGAGCAAGTAAAGCTTTTTGGTCATTTTGTAATGTAATATGCACGGATTTTTTATCATAATTACCAAATAATTGTTTGGCTTGTTGAGTTATTTCAGTATGGAGATTTTTTCCTTTGCCGATAAGTTCGCCTAAAGTATTGCTCAATTTATTTAAATTCTGTGTTAAATTATCAAGAGCTGTTTTCGTTTGTTCTAATTGAATTTGTGTAGGAGCATTATGCGAAATTTTTGCAGGATTAGGATGTGATAAAGAACCACAAACAGGGCAAGGTGTATTTGGTTGCAAATCGTTGGCTAAAATACCTGCTTGTTCAGCTAAAAAAGCATAATATTGTTCATTGTATGTTTGGTTTAATTGAAGGTGTTTTTGTTTTTGAATAGTAAAAAATTTTTTTTGTTGAAGATATTCATTACAATATTGTTGATAAAGTTTTAAATTGTAATCTAATTTGTCAAATAGGGTTTGTTTTTGTTCTAATTGTTGAAGATTTGCTTTTAATCGTTCGATTTGTGCAGGAATATCATTTAAAGTATTTAATTGAGTATTAGCACTCGTATTTTTTTGTTCTAAATCAATTAATTGTTTTTGTAATTTACTTAAATATTGTTGTTTTTCTAGTAATAATTTTTCTTGTTTTTGTAGATATTGTTGTTTCTCTATTATTTGAGCATGTTTAGGCAGTTCATTTTGAATTTGAGTTATTTTTAAAGTTAGTTGTGGTAAATTTTTCTCGTAGTTTTGTTTACTTTGTACATATAGATTTTCTAAATCGGATAATTTATTTTGATTAAAATTAAGAAATTGTTCAAGTTTTTGCTGTTCTAGTAGTAGTTTTTGTTGTCGATTTACTTCTATAAGAGATTGTGTGCAATCTAAAAGATTTTTTTCACATTCTTTTAATGATTTTTGGTGATTTTTTAAATTTACATGATCATCTGTAATAATTTGTGTTAAAAAATCTAATTGTTTTGTAGGTAAAGACTGTTGGATTTTATCAGTATAATTTTCTGGCACAAAGATATTTTCAATGTATTGATTAATACTAGTATTAATTAGAAGAAAATCTTTTTTTAATGAATTAAATTTTTCTTTTATTTTGTCTTGTAGGATTTGATATGGTTTGGTATTGAAAATACGACGAAAAATTTCACTGCGTTCTTTGGTAGTAGCATAAATTAAATGAAGAAATTCGCCTTGTGCAATCATTGATATTTGTGTAAATTGGTTGGCATCTAAACCTATAAGTTGGATTATGGCATTGTTCACATCTTTATTACCGGTAATAGGTTGTTTTTTGTCGGGCAAAATAAGCATAGCATGAGCTTTTTCTTTGACAAAGCCTGTACCTTTTTTGGCGGGACGAAGATATTCAGGATTACGACGAATGGTATATATTTTTTTATTATAGGTAAAAACCATTTCTACATAAGTCGGTGTGGAGAAATTGGCATATTTACTGCGTAGCATATCCACAGAACGAAAATTTCCACTTGTTTGTCCGTATAAAGCAAATGTAATAGCATCAAATATGGTAGTTTTACCAGCGCCAGTATCACCAGTTATTAAATATAGTCCATTTTCACCAAGTTGATTTAAATCTAAATGACATACATCAGCATATGGACCAAAAGCAGAAATTGTAAGTTTTAGAGGTCGCATTATTTTTCCTCCCAAATAGTTTCTATTAAATCCTGTATAATTTGTGTTTGAGCTTCATTTAATGATTGATTATTTTGTAGCTTATAAAATTCATTAAAAAGTTCTAATGGTTTTTTTGTAAAATTAGTATTCGTTATTTCAATTGTTTGATTGGTTTTTGTACGTGTATTATCATAACAAAGTTGCATGATATTAGGATAAATGGAACGTAGACGATTAATGGCGTCAGGGATATCCTCTTCATCAGTAAGAATAGCAGATATATAATCATTTGTATCAGTATTAATGTAATTTTGGCGATTGGTAAGTTCAGCATATTTTCCTTTAATTATACGCATATCATGAAGTGGTCTTAGGGGATAGGTATTGATAGTTATTTTTTCTTTAGTTGGAAAATCTATAATAGTAATAGATTTTTGTTGATTTGTTTCAGAAAAAGAATATTTTAGTAAACTACCACAATAGCGAATGGTATCACGTAAAATTGTTTGGGGTTTATGAATATGTCCGAGTGCTACATAATCAAAATCATTAAATATATGTGCATCAATATTATCAAGACCTCCGACATTTAATTCTTCTGAGTCTGATAAAATTGCACCTGTTACAAATTGATGAGCGATTAATATATTGCGTTCATTTTTATTTAAAGGAAGATTTTTTAAAGCAATATTTAGAGCTTGGGTATGCGATTTTATTTCTTCATCAGGAAAAAATGGTCGTACCATAGAGGGCTTTAAAAAGGGAAGTAAATAAAAATTTATATTTCCATAATCATCTTTTAAAGTGATAGATTTTATTTCACCATTATATACAGGAGAAATATAGATATTATTATGACTAAAAATATTTAAACCAAAGGCTAGTCGTTCTGCACTATCATGATTTCCACTAATAATAAAAACGGGCAGATTAAGTTCTGCCCAAAAGTTGAGAAATTCATCGAATAATTGAACGGCATCAGCAGATGGAATTGGTTTATCAAAAACATCGCCAGCAATAATAACGGCATCTATTTTTTGATTTTGAGACAATTGGAATATCTGTTGATTTATATATGCTTGGTCTTCTAATAATGAAAAATTATTTAATCGTTTGCCGAAATGAAGGTCGGACAAATGGAGTATTTTCATAAAAAAACCTTCTTATAGTTCTAATTCAATAGTGGCAAGAGTACGGCCACATTTACATGTGTTTTTATTTAATTTTGCTGGAATATTCGTTTGAAGGCGAATGATTGGCATAGCTTCAAAAGATAAAGGTGTTATGACTAATTTGCCATCAACAATTTCTGGATAAAGATAATCATCTTGAATATGAAGTTTATTTTCTTCGCATGTGAAAAAAATGCCAGCCAGTCCAAAATATCTAGACATATAAATTTTGGAGAAAGTACAATTTAATTTTGCTTCGATTTCATCTAATAAAATGTCTTTTTGGAAAGTATTGACAAGGGCAATCACTTTTGGCGGAAGTGAGTCAGGAGCTTTATTTAATATTTCTTGTAAATTTTTGCTAGTAGTTATAAGTGTATTGGCATTGAAAATATTCGAAATATCTATAACAGCTTGTACATCATTACAAGGAATAACCGTAGCACCAAGAGCTTCAGCGGCATAATGTAAATCTAATAAGTATTGTGAACTATATTTACCACAAATAATAACAGTAGAAGCTTTGTTGATTTCATTACTAGCGAGTGAACGTACTGTAATATCAAGATTGCGTGCAATATCATTTGAAGTAAAACCACGATAAAGACCACTTATGGTTTTGTTTAAACGAAGTGTGACACTGACTGGTACTGTTAAAAGTTCAAGTGGGTCGATTTCTTTTAATTCATCAATTGTTGTTAATGGTAATTTTTGTATATCATTAAGTTCCTTGATTTTAGTAGGGTGTATATGCGCTTTGGTGTATTTTTCATGGTAAAAAGAAGATTTTTCATATGCCCAGCAAAATGTCTTTAAAAATCGTTGCCCAATAATATCTTTTTTCATTTCAAGTGGCATCATTTCTACTTTAGGGTTAGAAATCATAATTATTCTCCTTTTTGATAATGGCTAAAGCTACCAATAGTAATAGCGGGAAATTCTGTATGAAGTTCACGGAAAAATTCTTTAGTGCCAACAGCTTTGGTAAATGGTGGCATAATTTGAGCAAAAGTGTCTGGGTCAACATTAAGATTGCGAATTTGAATCATATCAATGTGGTTTTCATATAAAAAGTCTTTCCAAGCTTTAACTTCACTTTCACTATCATTAAAACCAGGGAAATATAACATATTAAGAGAAATATGCACACCATGTTCATGAGCGTAAGCAATAGAATTTTTTACATCATCAAGAGAATAACTGCAACGATAATATGCTTGATAATTTTCCAGATTAGCACTTATAATACTGACACGCATACTATCAAGACCTGCATCAACGATACGTTTTATACCATCTGTATAGCCGGCATTTGTATTGATATTAATTTGACCTTTAGTAGTTTTTTTGCGGATTTTTTTTATAGCAGGTACGATATTATCTACGGCAAGTGAAGGTTCTCCTTCACAACCTTGACCAAAACTAATGATGGCATCAGGTGCTGTTTCTAAATGATATATACCAATTTGGGCGATTTCCTTTGGTGTTGGACGAAATGTTATGCGACTTTGTGGTGATGGACAACATTCAGCAGGTTGCAGTGATATACAACCAAAACAATTAGCATTACATACAGGAGATGTTGGAATACCAGCTTCCCAACGGCGATAAAATAGATTTTGAGCTGTACAACAATGCCATGTTAAAGAACAATTGCCAAGATGTTCTACCAAACGATTATCTGGTAAATCTTTTTGTACACGTTTAACAAGTTTGTGTAAATTACGAGTATTATAATGCACAGGGTCCCATTTATCATTTTCATCAGTGTACATAGCAGCAACGTAAAGTTCATCTTTATAAATAACGACGGCTGTATAACCGTATAATGGTAAAACTATGGCATCATCTTCTTTTTTAAATGCTGGCATATAAAGGCGTGTATATCCAGCAGGTAAAATAGCAGATACAGCATTTCCCATAATAGGGAGAATTTCATCTTCATATTTAGCAAGGGGCATTCTATCAGGTAAAAACATTAAATCAGCTGACTCGGGTAATGGGATTAAATCATCAGGCGAAAGTTCAACAATTTCTGTACCTGTTCTAGCAAGTGCTGTAAATCCTTTAGGAGCATCTAAGATATTACCGTCTTCATCAGCATATAATGCACGTATTTCAGTCATTTAATTCACCTTCTTCTTGTTTTATTTTTTGTTTCTTTTGTTTTTTAGGATTATATTTATTCATAGCAATATCAATGCCATCAGTGATAATACATTCTACAGCAGGAATGAGGTATTTAATCGCTTTATCGACTTCTATTTTATTTTCTGTTGGAAATGGAGCAAGAACATGATTTACTACACTCCAGCCAGGAAGTGGCCGGCCAATACCAAGACGTACACGCGCAAAATTTTCACTGCCAATATGGCTTATTAGCGATTTTATACCATTATGTCCACCAGAACTGCCTTTTTTGCGAATGCGAATAGTACCAGCAGGAATATCCATATCATCGTGAGCTACAATAATATCTTCAGGTTCAAGTTTATACCACCGCATTAAAGGACCAACAGCTTCACCACTATTATTCATATAAGTTTGTGGTTTAACAAGTAAGATTTTTTCAGAACCGATGCGTCCCTCGGCAATTTGGGCATTGAATTTATCTTTCCAGAGCGAAATATTTAAGTGTTCAGCAAGAGCATCTATAAGCATAAAACCAACATTATGGCGGGTTTTGGCATATTCATTTCCAGGATTGCCAAGACCTACGATTATTTTCATTAATAAAAACCTCCAAGATAATATATGATAATTAATATTTTATATTATTTTTTTTATCAGATAGATTGTATAATGAAGTGCGACATCTAAAAAATTAAAAGACTCATTATGAATTTTTGTGTAAAATAAAACTCTACACAAAATATACACGAAAGGAAAATTCATAATGAGCTATCATCATCTTACCATATCTGAACGTATTCGTATAGAGGTTCTTTCTATTTTAGGTTATTCTACTCGTTTTATTGCTAAATTTTTACATCGTCACCATTCTACTATTGCTCGAACA
>C._urophasianus_2_cecum__coassemble_138_pt1 | contig 19334 bp, 19 predicted proteins | sample C__urophasianus_2_cecum__metabat2_low_PE_006 | metagenome-assembled genome bin C | reverse complement strand
TTTGTTCGCCTAACTCATGATTAAAATCACGAGTATGCGGCTCACAATAATCAAACGATTATGCACTAATTTATAATCAGCAATTTCTTTTAAATGAGCAAAAACATCTTCATCACGATATACAATCGGTTCATCACTAAGATTAGCACTCGTCATTACAAATACATCATCATCACGTAAAAGCAAACAATGTATAGGCGCATAAGCAAGCATTACACCTAAATACGCATTATGCGGTGCTACTTCTTCTGCTAAATTATATTTTTTAGATTTCGCTAATAATACGATAGGTGCTACAGTTGAAGTTAATAACTTTTCTTCTAACGCATTAACATTACATAGTTTTTTTATCGTACTTATATTCGCTGTCATCACAGCAAATGGTTTATCTTCACGAATTTTTCGCTGTCTAAGTTTTGCCACAGCTTCACTATTATAAGCATCACATGCTAAATGATATCCACCAATACCTTTAACCGCTATAATAGCACCTTGTTTGATTAAATCATGTGCTTTAGCAATAACATCATCTGTTATTAGCTCTGTCTCACCAAATAAACGATACTTTGGTCCACAAATTTCACACGCATTAGGTTGTGCATGAAATCGTCTATCTAATGGATTGTCATATTCTGCTTGACATTCATTGCACATGACAAAATCACGCATAGTTGTATTTTGTCGGTCATACGGTACATCTTGCACAATAGAAAAACGTGGCCCACAGTTAGTACAATTAGTAAAAGCATATCTATATCTTCTATCAGTTTTATCTTTTATTTCTCGCTTACAATCAGCACAAATTGCCAAATCAGGTGAAATAAGTGTTTCTCTTTCTACTGCTACAGAACTTTGCTTTATAACAAAATCTTTTTCAGTATCATCAACAGGCAAATTATTCACTACAACTTCATTAACAAATGAAGCTGGTGGAGCTAAGAATTTTATATTATTTATAAAATCTTTTATTTCTTTACCCTGCACCTCAATTAATACACCTTCACTATCATTGAGTACATATCCTGTCAACCTGCTTTTTTTAGCTAAACGATAAATAAATGGTCGAAATCCTACGCCTTGCACAATACCAGTTACTCTTATACGACATCGTTTTAAGCTTGATGTTGTGCTACCCATTTATCAACAACTTCCTTAGCTTTCTGTGCTACTTGCGGTATTTTATCCGCCACAACTGGTGTTAAATCAACCCCCATAGATACAACTTGCGGTTTTATGCCCATTACAACAATTTCATCTACAGGGTTATCTGTTAGTTTTAATACGGCTAACATATCATTTACACCTAAATCATGCACTGACATTTTATTTTTAAAATAAGCATTAAGCTCATCCCCTGTAAATTGATAAAAAGCTCCGACATCACCATCTACATCCATTGCATCAATAAACAACAGCTTTTTTGTTCCAGCAATATATGGCATTAAATCCATACCCAATGTACCACCATCTAAAATCTGTACAAAATCAGGATAATCAGTTATTTTCTGCAAATATTCAGCACATTTCACACCGAAACCTTCATCTTGCATAATAATATTACCAATACCTACAACTGAAATATCTGCCATTTTAAATTCCCCTATTTAATCGTTCTTGTTTTTTCTTAAACTCTTTGCGAATAAAATCACACCATTCATCTATACCTTGACCATTTGAAGCTGCTGTTTCCATAATTTCAAGCTGTGGATGAATACATTTTAAATCATGTTTAGCACTTTCCATATCAAAATTTGTAAATGGTAAGATATCAACTTTATTTAAAATAACTGCTTGTGATTCTTTAAAAATAATTGGATATTTTAATGGCTTATCATCACCTTCTGTAATACTAAGCACTGTAACTTTCATATCCTCGCCTACAATAAATTCAGCTGGGCAAACAAGATTACCTACATTTTCAATAATTACTACATCAAGATTAGCTAAATCTAAATCAGATAAAACTTCTTTAACCATTGGTGCATCTAAATGACATCCACCATTTGTATTAATTTGAATTACGGGTACATTATGCTGTGCAATTCTATCAGCATCTTTATCCGTAAATAAATCGCCCTCAATTACTGCTAAACACAAATCATTTTTCAAATTAGCAATCGTTTTTTCTAATATTGTTGTTTTACCAGAACCTGGTGAACCCAACAAATTTATTGCTAGTACATTATTTTTATCAAATAAAGCTTTATTTTCACTAGCTACCATATCATTTCTGCCAAGAATATCTTGCATTACAGGTATATCCATTTATTCCGCCTCCAAAGACTCGACTCGAAGCTCTCGCCCTGATATTATCTCCATGCGCAAAGATTTACATTTAGGACAAGTAAAATTATATCTTTCAATTTTAGTCTGTTCGCCACAATCCAAACATTTAGCTATAAGTGGCATATGTTTTAAAACAAGTTTAGCTCCCTCAGCTTTTGTATCTTTAGCTAATGAAGCAAAACAAAATTCTAATGATTCAGGTACAACACCAGTCATTTCTCCCACTAATATTGAAATTTCCGTTACTTTTTTAGCTTCATTTTTATCTGCATAACTAAGGACAATATCTAATATTCCTTCAGCTAATGCCATTTCATGCATAACAACAATAACAAAACAGCCGGGAATTTAACCCGGCTGTTTAATTCTCCTTATAACAAAGCAGTCAAACCACGCTGAGCAAATTCAGCGGTCAACTGAGTTAGCGGTGTTTTTGCAGGATTATAATTAATCGTGGTTTCACCGTTATGCGCATGAATATGAACGTTATATACTCCAGGTAAACCTAATAAACTTTCTTTGAGTTCTTTAGCATTTTCCTTTGTATAACCTTCAACTTTAAATCTTAATTTATTACCTTTTCCACCAAAAAGGCAACCACAAGTAAGACACATTAAATCTACACCTCTTTAGTTTTCGGCAATATTACCATTTTTATCTTCAAGGTCATCAATATCTGCTGGAATATGAGCCAATGTTTTAGTACCAGAGAACATACTGCCTGCTTCACCTTCACGTTCCATAAGGTCAGCTCTAAATACCATATAAACATGACCCATAGCAAATAATATAATAAACCAAGCAAAGCAATGATGTACCCAATGGAAAATCATTTCACCATACATACCAATAGACCAACCAAAAATAGTTGCCGGCACCCCTGTTGGATTAGGCATCAAATACATAGCAAAACCTGTTACAATTTCTACTAAAACCATTATATATAATGCTAAATATGAAGCACGTGCCAACGGATTGCGTAAATACGGTTTATGTGAATATCTAAGCAAGCTATAATGCATACCTACTTCTACCATTTCTTCCATAAATTTCGTTGTCCAGAACTTAGGAAGTAAACGGTCTCCTCGATTAATTATCCAACCATAAATACGTAATACAAATGATGCTGTAAAAATAAATCCCAGCAAAAAATGTACATTACGCACTAAATCTAAAGACAAACGCCAATCCGCTAATGCAGGTTCACCCCCTGGTCCACCCGAAATAGGTGTCATAATCCAAAGACCTGTTATGAATAAACCAGCAATGCACCATACCATAATCCAGTGAAATATTCTTAAAAACGGACTGAAAATATAATATTTCCGTAATTGACCTTTAGGATGAATTAATTTTACTTTAGCCATTCAAACCACCCCTAATATAAGGGTCAGTATTAACTGTTGTTATTGTTCTTCCCTTCGTATCATATAAGTGAGTAGCACAAGCTATACATGGGTCAAATGAACGTATAGCTCTGACAATTTCTAGTGGCTTTTCTGGAATTTTTACATTTGTTTCCATCATTGTTTGTTCAAATGCACCACGACCTGCCACTTCATCACGTGGACATGCATTCCATGTAGTAGGAACAACAGCTTGATAATTACTGCATTTACCATCTTTAATAGCTACCCAATGACTGAGTGCACCACGTGGAGCTTCATATAATCCCACACCTTTTACTTCTTCTGTAGGCCATGTAGAAGGCTTCCATTTTGTAACATCAGCTGTATCTGTATCACCAGCACCAATATTTTTAACGAGTTTATCAAAGAAATACTTATTCATACATGAATTAAGCTGAGCATCTAAACCACGCGCTACAGTACGACCAAGCGTAGATAAAAGCCATTTTTCTGGAGCTACATTAAGTAAACGAGAAATAGCATCTACTTGATCTACCATCATTTTTTCAGCCCAGTTAGGCTGAATAAGATTTTGTTTAACTTTTGTATAAATAATAATGTAACGAGCAAGAGGACCAACTTCTGCTGTTTTGCCACGCCACATTGGAGTTTTAATCCAAGAATATTTACCCTGTTCATTGAGCTGTTCCCAATGACTCTTATTACCACTTTTATCACCAGTATACTCGGCTTCTGATTTTCCATCCCATGGATGGAGTGCATCGCCGTTTTTATACCAAGAATGAGTTGTTGTTTCTGTCAATACTTCTGGGTCTTTCAAATCATCAGAAGTAACATCCGTTACTTTAGCATTCATAACGCCATTTTTAAAGTTTTCTACTATGGCATTACAATGTATCATAATCTGTTCAAACCATTCGCCATTTCCATTAGCTATACCTGCAAATGGTTCTTCTGGGAATGCACCAAAGCCAAGTACGCGTTCACCAGCAAGTCCGCCACCATCAAGAGCTGTACCTTTTTGAGCACAGATATGACCAATAGCTAAAAGGTCCGGTAAATAAAAATTATTTACTAAATCCATGCCCAATCTAATAGCCGTATCAACAGCAGCAAGTCTTTGGCTATTTACTGGGGCATTCATTTCATCCATAGAAATAGCACATGGCATACCACCTACAACATAATGTGGATGTGGGTTTTTACCACCAAAAATAACATGTGGAATAACAACTTCACGCTGTTTATCAAGCATATTTAAATAATGAGCTATAGCCATTAAATGAACTTCTGGCGGAAGAACTTGATAATCTGGATGGTCCCACCAATTAGCAGCAAAAATACCAAGCTGTCCACCACTAACCAATGCCTGTACTTTATCTTTAACAGCTTGGAAATAAGCTGGTGTTGCTTTTGGAAATTCTTTTGGATATGCTGAAAAATCATAATCCATTGGACCTGCAAATGGTAATTTATAATTAGCTAACACTATATTTTGTAAATTAGCTGTATCTGTAGCATCTGCTTTAAGTGCTTCAATTGGACTTACCCAATCAAGTGCATGTAAATGATAAAAATGTACTAAATGGTCATGTACTGTTAAAGTAGCCGCCATAATATTACGAATGTAGTTTGCATTTTTAGGAATTTTAATACCGAGTGCATCTTCAACCGCACGTACACTAGCAAGAGCATGTGAACTTGTACATACACCACAGATACGCTGAACATATGCCCATAATTCACGTGGATCACGGTTTTTAGCTATTACTTCCAAGCCTCTCCAAGCAGTACCACTAGAAATAGCATCTATTACCTGATTTCCTTGCACTTCAATTTCTACACGTAAATGACCCTCAATACGTGTTATTGGATCTACTACTATATGTGGCATTATTATCAACCGTCCTTTCGTTCAGAGCTTTTGTTGGCTTCAGCTGCATCTCTTTTCTTCTTCTGAATAGCTGATGTAGCCGCATGACCTGCAATACCTACAGCCATAACACCAAGAACTGTAGCACCAAGTTTATCTACATTACCAAGGCCTAAAAGATTTGCACCTGGAACTTCTGGCATACGTTCATAAAGTGGGTCTTCATCCCAGAAGTTTTTATTTGTACAACCAATACAACCTGCACCAGATTGAACAGGATAAGAAAGACCATTATACCAACGTAAATTACCACAAGAACTATAAGTTTCTGGACCACGACAACCTAATTTGTACAAGCACCAGCCAGCTTTAGCTCCCTTGTCATTACAGTTTTCAGCAAATAAACCTGCATCAAAGAATGGACGACGATAACAAGTATCATGCAAACGATTGCCAAAAAATTGTTTTGGACGACCTTCACTATCAAGCGGTGGTAATTTACCAAACATAGCATAATGTGCAATAACACCTGTCATAACTTCTGGAATTGGCGGACAACCTGGAACATTAACAATTGGTTTATTTCCAATAATATTAGATACACCAGTTGATTGAGTAGGATTTGGACGTGCTGCCTGAATTCCTCCCCAAGATGAACAAGAACCATAATTGATAATAGCTGCACAATGCCCCGCAACTTCTTTCAACTGGTCAATAAAAGCATGACCACCTACCATACAATAGCCAGAATTAGCAAGAGCCGGAACAGCACCTTCTACAGCTAAAATATACTGTCCATCATAAGCTTTAATAATTTCCTGCAAATGCTGTTCAAAAGGCTGACCACTAGCAGCTGCTAAAGTATCATCATACTCAAGCGCAATCATATTAAGCACAACATCAGAAGTCATTGGCGCACCTGAACGAATAAATGCCTCACTACAACCTGTACATTCATGACCGTGTAACCACACAACAACTGGAAGTCTTTTCTCCGCAGCCTCTACTACACTTGAAAGCATGGTAGGAGCAATTCCCAGCATTGCAGCCATAGCTGTACATGCTTTGATAAAGGAACGTCGACTCATTCCTTTTTTTTGGTACATGTCCCAAATAGAACTATACTTTTCCACAATATCCCTCCTAGATAAATTAAATACTAGACCTGTTTTTCGCCCATTAAAAAATGTACGCAAAATAAATATTAGACCCAATATTTACCAATATTTATATAAAATAATAAAAATATTATTTTTTATAACAAATATTATATTAACAAATAATCAAGTCTGTATTACATAGCATTTTTATAAAATCAATTAAAGCACAACAAATAATACAAAGTATGTATAAAAAAAACTTATAATTTCTGACTATACTATTATATATTTTTTTTATTATTATCTATTATTATATAAAGTTTTCTTATACCTTGTATTATAGTTCTGTAGTTATTATATCGTCAAGTTTTTTCCACATAAAAAACCCGTTTTTCCTCATTAATCAATGACTTTTTTTTCGGCGCAATCTACCACCTACAATATCACTAACTGGATTAATCGTTATAAAAGCTGCCTCATCAATATCAAGCACAATACTCTTTAAACTATCAATTTCCAACCGCGTTACAATACAATATAAAATCTTACGTTTTTCTTTGGAATAACCGCCTTCACCATGTAAAAGAGTTACACCTTTATCCATCTGCTTCATCAATTTATCAGTAATTGCTTCATGCTGTGAAGTTACAATCATGACAGCATATGTTTCTTCTAGACCTTTTATTACTACATCAATCATTTTAGAAATTACAAAATATGCTACTAAAGAATACATTGCTTTATCCCAGCCAAAAACAAAACTTGCACTACTTAATATAAATAAATTTATAAACATGACTATTTCGCCCACAGAAAAAACTGTTTTTCTATCTGTTATAATAGCCACAATTTCTGTTCCATCGAAAGAGCCCCCATTGCGAATAACAATTCCTACACCTGTACCTGTAACAATTCCCCCAAATACAGCCGCAAGAAAAAAATCATTCGTTACAGGAAGCACTGGCAAAAAAATATTTGACCAAAAAGACAAACATATTACTGAAAAAGTCGTAGCTATTGCAAAATGCTTACCTATATACTTATATCCCAAAAACAAAAAAGGCAAGTTTATACCAATTAAAAACATACCAAACGGTAAACCTGTTATTGCGCTAAGCATAATTGCAATACCAACTACACCGCCATCAATAATATTATTAGGAATTAAAAATATTTCCAAACCTATTGCTGTTATAATTGCACCAATAAATAAATATAAATATTTTTTTACGTAAAAACTTATTTTTCTTCTTTTTGTTAAATTCTCATTAATCAATAATAAAACCTCTTTTCTTTTTATAAAAATTTAACTATTAATTGTTTATATTATATCATCAATAAATTACTTTTATAAATTTGTTATTTTTGAATAAGTTTGATTGATTTTGATTTTTTTTATTAAAATATGTCATTTTATGATTGACTATGACTGATTATGAGTAGTATAATACAGATAAAGAGGTGAGACAAATGCTTACACAAGACCGTCATTCAACTATACTGAATTTATTAAAAAAACAATCAAGTGTTACCTTAACTGAACTTACTACATTGTTACACACCTCCGAGTCTACTATACGACGTGATTTGACAGCTCTCGACAAGGCTGGAAAACTACGTAAAGTTTACGGCGGTGCTACTAGCTTAGATTTTTATACAGCCACCGAAAAAGATATACAAACTAAACATGACCTGCAAATAACAGAAAAAAAAATGATTGCTCAAAAAGCAGTTAGTATGATTGAAAAAAATGATTTAATTTATCTTGACGCCGGCACAACAACTGAATTTATGATTGATTACTTAACACAATATAATGCTACTTATGTAACAAATGGCATCCATCATGCTGGTAAACTTTCTGAACGTGGTTTTAATGTTATTATAATTGGCGGTCAACTAAAAAAATTGACAGCAGCTGTCATTGGTACTACAGCTATTGCCAATTTAAAACCGTACAATTTTACTAAAGGTTTTTTCGGCACTAATGGTATCAGTACTCAAGCTGGTTTCTCTACACCAGACCCTGTAGAAGCTTGTGTAAAAAAAACAGCTATGAAACATTGTCAAAAAGCTTTTGTCGTTGCTGATTCAACCAAATTCGACCAAATAACACCGATAACATTTGCCAAACTAGAAGATGCTGTGATTATCACAGATATCTTAAAGGATAAAAGATATTTAGACTTCACAAATATTTGGGAGGTGCTTTAATTGATTTATACTGTAACATTTAATCCTGCAATTGATTACATCGTCCGTCTCGATAAATTTGTTGCAGGAGTAACTAATCGTGTAAATTATGAACAAGTTTTAGGCGGAGGCAAAGGTATTAACGTATCTATTGTATTGAAAAATCTTGGTATGGATAATACTGCTTTAGGTTTTATGTCTGGCTTTACAGGTCAAGAAATTATTCGTCAACTTCATAGTTTTGGTTGTAACAGCGATTTCATCGAATTACCTAATGGATTTTCGCGTATAAATGTAAAAATAAAAACAGCCGAACAAGAAACAGAACTAAATGGACAAGGACCAGATATTCCTCAATCTGCAATTGATGCACTTTTCGCCAAATTAGATAAGTTAACAGCTGATGATACGCTCGTTCTTGCCGGTAGTATTCCAAAAAGTTTACCTGATGATATTTATGAAAAAATTATGGAAAGATTATCTAACCGCAATATAAAAATTGTTGTAGATGCTACTAAAAAACTTTTACTCAATGTATTAAAATATCATCCATTTTTAATTAAACCAAATAATCATGAATTAGCTGAAATGTTTGATGTAACATTAAATAGCCATGATGATATTATTTACTATGCTAAAAAATTACAAGATATGGGCGCTAAAAATGTTCTTGTTTCTATGGGAAAAGATGGTGCTATCCTAGTAGACCAAAATGGTTCCACTGTTTACTCACCTACACCAAAAGGAAAACTTATAAACTCCATTGGCGCTGGAGACTCCATGGTAGCTGGTTTCTTAACAGGTTATATTGAAACAGGCGATTTTAAACATGCTTTCTATATGGGTGTTGCTACAGGTTCAGCTTCTGCATTTTCAGAAAACCTCGCTACTCGTCCAGAAGTAGAAGCACTCTTAAAAACTCTTATTTAATATACAAGGAGAGATTTATATCATGAAAATTACCGATATTTTAAAACCGGTCAGCATTAAACTCAATGTTGCTCCACCAAAAAGCAAAGTTGAAGCCATCAATATTTTGGCCGATTTAATGGAAAAAGGTGGCAATCTTAATAATAAAGAAGAATATGTAAAAGCCGTAATTGCTCGTGAAGAAAGTGGTTCTACTGGTCTTGGTGATGGTATCGCTACTCCACATGCCAAAAGCAGTGCCGTTCGCGAAGCTGGTCTTTCTGCTATGGTTGTACCACAGGGTATGGATTTTGCAGCACTCGATGGCAATCCATCTCGTCTTTTTTTCATGATTGCTGCACCAGATAGTGCTAGCGACCTTCATGTACAGCTTTTAAGCAAACTTGCTACAATGGTAATGGACCCAGATTTTAAAGAAGCCCTTATCAATGCAAAATCTGTAGATGAATTCTTACAATTAATAAATGATAAAGAAGAAGGTAAAGAAACATCTACTACACAAGATACTAATGATAACAATGCTCTAACTAAAGATGGCTACGAAATTCTTGCTGTTACTGCTTGCCCAACAGGTATTGCACATACTTATATGGCAGCTGAATCACTCGAACAACATGCTAAACGTAGAAATATTTCTATTAAAGTAGAAACCAATGGTACTAGTGGCAGAAAAAATGTTTTAACAAATGAAGAAATTGCCACAGCAAAATGTATTATCGTCGCTGCTGATAAAAATGTGCCAATGGCTCGTTTCAATGGTAAACACGTTATCATCACTAAAGTTGCTAACGGTATTAATAAAGCCGATGAACTTTTAGATAAAGCTATGGCTCAAGATGCACCAATTTATCACCATTCTGGTAATGATGAAGAAGCATCTGGCTCTGTTGAAGGTGAAAGCCTCGGTCGTCAAATTTATAAACATTTAATGAATGGTGTATCTCATATGCTTCCATTTGTTGTTGGTGGTGGTATCCTAATCGCTATTGCCTTCTTGGTAGACGTATATGACCCTGCTAATCCTTCAAACTTTGGTTCAAATACTCCAATTGCTGCTTTCTTCAAAAATGTTGGTGGCGTTTCCTTCGGTTTCATGCTTCCTGTACTTGCAGGTTTCATCGGTATGAGTATTGCTGACCGCCCAGGTCTCGTTGCTGGTTTTGTTGGCGGTGCATTAGCAAACTCTGGTGGTTCTGGTTTCTTAGGTGCTCTTATTGCTGGTTTTGCGGCAGGTTATATCATCTTAGGTCTTAAAAAAGCCTTAAATTTCCTTCCTGCTTCTCTTGATGGTATCAAAAATATTCTCTTATATCCTCTCTTTGGTGTATTTTTAATGGGTATAGCTATTACCTTCATTATTAATCCACCTGTAAGTGCTATAAATACTTGGCTTATTGAAACCTTAAAAGGCATGGATCTTAGTAGCCGTATTTTCATCGGTATTATTGTTGGTGGTATGATGGCCATCGATATGGGTGGTCCATTCAATAAAGCTGCTTATGTAACAGGTACAGCACTTTTAGCTGATGGTGAGTTTGGTGTTATGGCTTCTGTTATGGCTGGGGGTATGGTTCCTCCAATTGCTATTGCTCTTTGTACTACATTCTTTGGCAATCGTTTTACTGAAGCTGAAAGAAAATCTGGCCCTACTAACTATATCATGGGTCTATCCTTTATCACTGAAGGCGCTATCCCATTTGCAGCTGCTGACCCAGCTCGTGTTATTCCTTCCTGTATTGTCGGTTCTGCTGTAGCTGGTGCCCTTTCAATGGCATTTGAATGTACTTTACGTGCTCCTCACGGTGGTATTTTCGTTGTTCCAACAATTGGTAACCCACTCATGTATTTAGTAGCTATCATAGCAGGTGCAGTTGTAAGCATGATTTTACTTGCAATATTGAAAAAACCTTTAAATAAAAAACAATAATGTACTAAAAAAATAAATGCAGGAAATGACTTCCTGCATTTATTTTTTTTACCTATACTTTATATAAATTTATCCAACTTGAAAAAATAGTTAAACTCTTATACAATAGTATTAGAGGTTATCATTGTACCATTCTAGCTTTATTTCAAATAATCTATAAAATTTATTACAGTATATATAATTCATCAGTAGCAGTAATAATGGTTCTATTTTTTTCATTATAGCTAAAATTTATATTTTAATAATTATTTATTATTTTAAAATCATATTATACTATCATTTTATTTTATTAAACTTTTTATTATCATATAAACTAACTAATGGAGGTAGTTGTTATTTTGGAAATTCGCATTACAAAAAATGATAATCTTAATGTCATTTCTTTAAACGGCAAACTTGATATATTCGGCTCTAAACAAGCTAAAGAAGCAATTTTAGATAAAATGACTACTCAAGAAAATATTATTATAGATATGTCTCATTGCAATTATATTTCCAATTACGGTTTGTATTTATTATCTGTTATTGTCGATAAAGCAAAATTATTAAATATAAATGCTGTCTTTGTTTCTATTACTGATAAAATATCCGAAATATTTTATTTGACAGGCTTCACTGATACGATTACACTTGAGCCGACAGTTGAAGATGCCATAAAAAAATATTCTCTGGTATCTTAATATGACGAGGTGTAATTATGCCCTTAGATGTATTGCCTACTGATACGTATAAACAATTTAAAATCAGACGCGGTTTCTTCCGTTTAAATGGTTCTACTATTTTACCTGGAGGCGTAAATTTTTCTATTTACTCTTCTGGTGCTACTAGTTGTGAATTAGTCCTTTACAAAAACAATGCTAAAGAGCCCTTTGCTACTATTCCTTTTCCTCAAAATTATCGATTAGGAAATGTATTTGCTATGATTGTTTTTGACTTGGATTACGAAAATATTGAATATGGTTTTCGCATTGATGGTAAATATAATGTGCATAAAGGAGATATTTACGACAAAAATAAAATACTCCTTGACCCTTATGCCAAATTAATATCAGGGCGCAATGAATGGGGCATTATGCCAGACAGAACCAACGATTTTCAATATCGTTCTAAAGTCGCAATTAATGATTTTGAGTTAGAAACAGACTCATCAGTAATAACTTCGCAAAATGACATCATAATTTATGAAGCTCACCTACGCGGTTTTACTAAACACGCTACATCCAAAGTCAAACATCCTGGAACGTATGCAGGTTTTATTGAAAAAATTCCTTACTTAAAGGAATTAGGCATTAACGCGGTAGAATTTCTGCCTATCTTCGAATTTGATGAAAATGAAGACGTAATAAATGATACTGTTCGTTATGACAGTAAAGGAAACCGTTTACTAAATTATTGGGGATATAATCCAATCTCATTTTTCGCTCCTAAAGCTAGCTATGCTGCTAGTGGCAAATATTCCATGCAAATTTATGAACTTAAAAACCTCATAAAAGAATTGCACAAAAATGATATCCGTGTAATTTTAGATGTTGTCTTTAATCACACGGCTGAAGGAAATGAAAAAGGTCCATATATTTCTTATAAAGGTATCGATAACAAAGCTTATTATATCTTAGGACCTAATGGAGAATACTATAATTTCAGTGGTTGTGGTAATACTTTAAATTGCAACAATCCAATTGTTCGTCAAATGATTTTAAATTGCTTACGCTATTGGATATCCGAATATCATATTGACGGTTTTAGATTTGACCTTGCCTCTATATTAGGACGTAATCAGGACGGTTCACCAATGAATAATCCGCCACTTTTAGAACTACTTGCATTTGACCCTTTGCTTACTAATACCTTGCTTATTGCTGAAGCTTGGGACGCAGGCGGATTATATCAAGTCGGCACATTCCCGTCTTATGGACGTTGGGCTGAATGGAACGGCCACTACCGCGATGATGTCCGCCATTTTCTCCGAGGCGATTTAGGCTATGCCAAAGCCATAGCTGCCCGTATTACCGGGTCTGAAGATATATATAATCCTAGTCTTCGTGGCAACTATGCTTCTATAAACTTTATCACCTGCCATGATGGTTTTACTTTATGGGATTTATTCTCATATGATAAAAAACACAACGAAGAAAACGGCTGGAATAATACAGATGGTACAAATGATAACATTAGTTGGAATTGTGGCGAAGAAGGAGCAACTTCCAACAAAGAAATTTTAGATTTACGCTACAAAATGGTTCGCAATGCGGCTACTATTTTATTATGTAGCATAGGTACTCCTATGATTTTAGCTGGAGATGAATTCTGTAATTCTCAGTTCGGCAACAATAATGCTTATTGTCAAGATAATGAAATATCATGGCTCGACTGGTCTTTACTTGAAAAAAATAAAGATATATTCGAGTTTTATAAAAATCTGATTGCTTTTCGTAAGCAACATCCAATTTTTTCACGTACCAGTGAAGATACACCAAAAGATTATCCTGCAGTAAGTCTGCATGGTGTAGAACCTTGGAATTTCGATTATTCTTATACTAATCGAATTGTTTGTGTTTTATTAACTGGTAAAACAGCTGATGGAAAAGATGATTTTATCTATATTTGCATCAATGCTCATTGGGAAAATCACCGTATTCATCTTCCAGCTCTGCCTGATAATCATCCGTGGAAACTTGTTATCAATACTGATTTTGAAGATAAAGCCTTTATTGATAAAGAAAATCAACCTGATGTTTATCACATTGGTATTTTATCCGCTCGCTCCGTTATGGTATATAATGCCGTAATCTAATATTAAAGGTGAAAATTATGTCACAAAAATTTTATATTTGTTCTCACTGTGGCAATATCATTGCTTTTGCTAAAAACAAAGGTGTTCCTGTTTTTTGCTGTGGTGAAAAAATGACAGAAATCATTCCTGGAACTACTGACGCTGCTGTAGAAAAACATGTTCCTGTTATCTCACAAGAAGGTAATATCGTTACTGTTACAGTCGGTTCTGTAGAACATCCAATGATTCCTGAACATTATATTGAATGGATTTCTTTAGAAACAACTATGGGCAACCAACGCAAAGTACTTGCACCTAATACGGCTCCCAAAGCTCAATTTGCTCTACTCGATGGAGAACAAATAATATCTGCTTATGCTTATTGCAATCTCCATAGTCTTTGGAAATCCTAAATAAAAGGTTCTTTGTCAAATGCTAAAGTAAGAGAAAATTCTCTTACTTTAGCATTTATTATAGAATCAATACAATTGGTTCTAAAGTATAACATTGAATTTAAAAAAGCTGTCACTAAAAATACATTGTGACAGCTTTTTTTTTTACTATTTTTTATATCCCGTCAAAAAATCTACTTGATTAATAAGCTCTTTTCCTTCTAATAAACGCGCTAAATTTTCTTTAGCAATATTTACAATATTATCATGTGTTATAGCTAAATGGTATTGCCCTGCTGTATGTGGTGTAATATGAATATTTTCTACTTGCCACATTTTGCTTTCTTTCGGCAATGGTTCTATTTCTGTAACATCAACAGCAGCTCCTGCTATTTTACCCGTTTCAACTGCTTCTATTAAATCTTCCTCTACTACAGCATTTCCACGACCACCATTAACAAAAAACGCACCATGTTTCATTAAAGCAAATTGTTCTTTATCAAATAAATGATATGTTGCCTTCGTTCCTGGCAAAATATTTACAACTACATCTGCTTTTGGCAAATATTGTTGAAGATTATCTAATGTGCCTAATTCATCTACATAATCTGGTTTAGTATTAATACGTCTTTTTATACCAATTACATTTGCACCTAACGCTTTTACTTTTCGAGCAAAATTACTACCAATATCACCTAAGCCTACAACTAATATTGTAGAATTAAAAATAGATGTTACTTCACCTTCATCATGCCATAAACATTGTTTTTGATTATCATGATAACGATATAATTTCTTTTGCATTGCCATAAGTACAGCTAACATATATTCAGATAATGCTAAACCATATGCTCCTGTAGCATTAGTAAGTATAGCATTTGGAGGAAAAATATTTTTATCACAATAACCATCCGTCCCTGCACTATTTAACTGTAACCACTTAAGCTTAGAGGCTGTTTTTAATAAATCTGGTTTCACATTACCTATTATAACATCTACTTTTTCCACTAAATTTTTATCGGGTTTTCGTTCATAAATAAAATTTACCTGCGGAAAACTATCTTGCATAAGTTGTTTGTGTTTGTCTTTAAATGGCATTACTACTAATACATTTATCATTTATATCACCTCAAATATGTTATAAACCTTCAAAAAATGCTCTTACTAAAAATTCCAATGAACGTTGGTCATTTCTTCCCATAGTTTCTCTAGCAGAATGCATTGCCAAAATAGGTGCACCTATATCAAGTGTTCGCATGGTCAAAAGTGCTGATGCTATTGAGCCAATTGTCGAACCACCCGCAATATCCGAACGATTTACATAAATTTGATAATCTATTTTATATTTATCACATAACAATTTTATTATTGCCATAGCTTCTGCATCACCAGCATATGATTGACTAGCCGCTGATTTTATAGCAACACCATGATTTAATATCGGTTTATTTGTTATATCATTTTTTTCTGGATAATTTGGATGAAGTGCATGAGCTACATCAGCAGAAAGCATGAAGCCTTTTACTAAATCTGCTAAAAGAACTGTTCGTGAATAACCACAAGCATAATAAATACGTTCTAATACATTTGTTAAAAGAGATGAGGCTCCACCTTGTTTAGTCCTGCTCCCAACTTCTTCATTATCAAATAATACAATTACATCTAATCCCGTTTTACGTTTATCAGCGATAATTCCCTCTATACATGCTTTAACCGAAGTTATATTATCTAGCCGAGGTGCGGAAATAAACTCACTATTAAATCCTAAATAACATGGATTTTCCGCCTGATATACCGTTAAATCATAACTTAAAATAGTATTTTTTTCACAATGTAATTGTTGTGCTAACAATGATAATAGATAATCCGAGTCTTTTTCTGTACTACTTACTTGCATAAATGCTAACGGTAACATTTCTTTTTGCTTGTTTAAAGATTTACCTGTATTTACAGTCCTATCCATATGAATAGCTAAATTAGGTATAGTCAAAAGCGGTCGTTTAAAATCAACGAATTCAACTTTAGGATTAAAAATATCTTCACTTTTTAATATTACTTTACCCGAAAGAGATAATGGTCTATCTAACCATGTATTTAAAATTATACCTCCATAAACTTCTGCATTCAACTTTCCATATCCATCTTGAATTACTTGTGCATTTGGTTTTAATTTTAAACAAGGAAAATCTGTATGTGCTACAACAATCCTTATACTATCACGTAAATTTTGATGCGGTATAAATGCAATCAAAGTCGAATCATACACTTTTACAAAATATTTTTGTTCGGGATTAATATGCCAATCATCATTTAAATTTAAATTCACAAAATGATTTCTCAATAAATAATTCTGAGCTGTAAGCACTGTATGATAAGCAGAAGTAGAACTATTTATAAAATTTATCAAAGAACCTGTATAACTCATAATATCATCCCTTATATCCTAATAAAATTGTCAATTAACCTAATATAAAAACATTATTATATATAATTTTACTACAATTATTAATGAAAAAAAAAGACACAATCAATTGATTGTGTCTTTCAATCCTATCTATTCAATTATTTACCGAAATAACGTTTTAAGAGACCATTGAAGCCACAGCCATGACGTGCTTCATCTTTAGCCATTTCATGAACTGTATCATGAACTGCATCTAAACCAAGTTCTTTTGCAAGTGTAGCAAGTTCTTTCTTGCCGGCACAAGCGCCATGTTCAGCAGCAACACGAAGTTCAAGATTTTTCTTAGTGCTGTCAGTTACAACTTCACCAAGAAGTTCAGCAAATTTTGCGGCATGTTCAGCTTCTTCAAAAGCATAACGTTTATAAGCTTCAGCGATTTCAGGATATCCTTCACGTTCAGCTACACGGCTCATTGCAAGATACATACCTACTTCTGTGCATTCGCCAGTGAAGTTTTGCTGTAAACCTTCAATAATACGAGGGTCAGCGCCTTTAGCTACACCAACGCGATGTTCGTCAGCAAATACTAAATCGCCAGTCTGTTCAACAAATTTTTCAGCAGGTGCTTTACAAATAGGGCATTCTACTGGTGGTTTTTCTCCTTCATATACATAACCGCAAACACTGCAAACCCATTTTTTCATTATAAATTCCTCCAATTTCTATATACAGATTTAATAAATTGATAACATATCGTTTTATATATCATCAATAGTTGTTCTTGTTATATTTATATTATATGCGTTAAGCATTTATAATACAAACATAAAAAATACGGTATTTTCTCATTTATTCTCTTTTTTTCTTTTAAAATCTTCATTTTTCTTCTGTTTTCGTAATTTAAAATATTTTTTTATAAAATATTTTTTGTTTTTAATAATTATTATCAGTTTTTTACATGTTTTTAACAAAAATTTTCATTTTTATGATAGATTGTATAATTAAATATAGATAAATGCTTATTTATAAAATCAGTAAAAAAAATAATAAAGTTAATAATTTACATATATAGAAAAAAATAAATAAATAATTAATATGTATTGACTTTTTTTTCGGTTTGGATTTAAAATAGTTGAGTGGTTAATTATTAAGAAAGGATTGAAGAAAAAACAAATGAAACCAATGAGTGTAATGAAAAGATATTTGATATTTTTAATTGGACTTACATTTATGGCACTTGGTATTGTACTTATTATTAAATCGGCGCTTGGAACATCGCCAATTTCTAGTGTTCCGTATATTTTGAGTTTAGCTTTTCCACTTACGGTTGGTCAGTTTAATTTTATACTTAGTACGATATTCTTTTTAGTACAACCTATTATTTTAGGTAAACGTTTTGAACGGGTACAGATTTTGCAAGTACCAATGACGTTTATTTTTTGTGCATTAATTGACTTTTTTATGTATATATTTGAAGGTCTTGTACCGCAAGCATATTATCAGCATTTTATTATATTATTATTAGGCTGTTTATCCATGGGAATTGGTGTTACTTGTGAGCTTTTAGGTCGCGTGGTTATGCTTCCAGGTGAAGGGCTTGTTTATTCTATTGCTACAAGATGGAATCTTGATTTTGGTAAGACAAAAGTCATTTTTGATTGGAGTTTAGTAGTTTTAGCTGTACTTCTTTCTATGTATTATCTCGGTGGAATTTATGGAATTCGTGAGGGCACGCTTATTTCTGCATTATCTACAGGTATTTTAGTTAAGTTCTTTATGAATATGCTTTTAAAATTAAGAGTAAAAGGAATAGGCAAATTAAGACAACAATGCAAGTTAAATAGAATTAATAAGGTAAGTACGCAAGCAGAATAAAAAAACTTTATATAATAAAAGTAAACTACATCTCAAAAGTTGGGTATAAAAACAATTTTTTGAGATGTAGTTTTTTTATGATAAAGTAAAATAGGTTCTTTGTCAAATGTTGGGGGTAACATAGATAGGTAGAATTTTACCTATCTTTTTATTTTTTTGAAGCATAAGTATCATTCCTTTCTAAGATGTTTTGTAGCAATTATATTTTACC
>C._urophasianus_2_cecum__coassemble_136_pt1 | contig 19437 bp, 18 predicted proteins | sample C__urophasianus_2_cecum__metabat2_low_PE_006 | metagenome-assembled genome bin C | reverse complement strand
AAAAGAAGCATTTTTGAATTGACAAAACAAGAAGATAAAAAAGAAGGTTTAAAGAAGGGACTAAAAACAGGGTATATAAACGGATATACAGAAGGAATAAGTAATAAGATAAAAGTTTTAAAAAGAATATGTTTTGGAGTGAAAAGATTTGACAGGTAAAAAAAGAATAATCTATGCTTCAAAAAAATAAAAAGATAGGTAGAGAAAAATTCTACCTATCTATGTTACCCCAACATTTGACAAAGAACCGCTTTTTTTTATATATTAATTTACTTCAAATACAATGGAAACATTAGCTTTTACGCTGATATCACCTGCTTGAATTGGAGATGAAGCATCTACTGCGCCATTAGCTGTGGCTCTAGCATACATTAAGCTATTAAAAGTTCTAGCTTCAATATAACTATTATTTGAATTTACACTTACAACGTTCACTACATTTTTACCTAAAGTTTTAGCAATGATATCAGCTTTACGTTTTGCATCATTTATTGCTTGTACTAAAACCTTATTTTTATAAGCTTCTGGGTCTTTTAAGCTAAATTCTACAGAATTGATATTATTTGCACCAGCATTAATAGCTGTATCAATAACATTTCCTACAAGGTCAATATTATCCACTGTAACTGTTATTTGATTAGAAACACTATATCCTATTATTTCTTGTCGACCATTATCTTTGCGGTTATAAACAGGATATAAGTTATAATTTGTAGTTTTAATATTGTCCTTTGTAATCGCTAAAGCTAAAATATCTTGTTGAATTTTGTTCATAATTATAGCATTTTGCGCAGAAGCTTCTTTAGCATCTTTTCCTGTACTTTCAATACTGATATTGACTGTTGCTCTATCTGGCGTCGCTTTTATAACAGAAGTCCCGTCCACAGAGATTGTTCTTAAATCTTGTGCAAATGCCATATTACATGTCAAAAGTAAACAAAAAACCGTCATTAAGCCTATGATTTTAAATTTGTGCATATATACATACACCTCTTTTTGTTATACATTAAAGCGGAAATGTGTTACATCACCATCTTGCATGATATAATCTTTACCTTCTACACGGACTTGACCTTTTTCACGTGCTGCCGCTACACTGCCAGCTGCTACTAAATCATCATATGATACAATTTCTGCACGAATAAAACCACGTTCAATATCAGAATGAATTTTTCCAGCTGCTTGCGGAGCTTTAGTGCCTATTTTTATTGTCCAAGCACGACATTCATCTTCACCAGCTGTTAAAAATGTCATAAGACCGAGCAATCTAAATGCTGCTTTGATTAACTTATTAAGACCAGATTCTTCAAGACCTAAATCAGCTAAAAATTCTTTAGCTTCATCTTCATCAAGTTCAGCAATTTCAGATTCTACCTTAGCAGAAATAGTAACAACAACTGCATTTTCTTTTGCAGCATATTCTTTTACTTTTGCAACATATTTATTTTCAGTGTCAGCAGTAGCTGCTTCGTCTTCTCCAACGTTAGCTACATATAAAGTTGGTTTTAAGGTTAAAAGATTTAAATCTTTAATAAGTGCTAATTCATCTTCATCTAAACCAGCTTGACGAGCAGGAACAGCATCTTCAATAACTTTTTTTACTTTTTGTAAAACAGCTTCTTCGGCACGGGCTTCTTTACTACCACTTTTTGCTGTACGAGTTACACGGTCTAAACGCTTTTCAACACTTTCAAGATCAGCAAGACAAAGTTCTGTATTGATAATTTCAATGTCACGAATTGGATCAACACTACCTTCTACATGAGTAATATCTCCATTTTCGAAACAACGCACAACATGAGCTACAGCATCTACTTGGCGAATATGTGATAAAAATTTATTGCCAAGACCTTCACCTTGTGAAGCACCTTTTACCAAACCTGCAATATCAACGAAACTTACACTGGCAGGTGTTGTCTTTTTTGAATTATACATTTCATGCAAAACTTTTAAACGATTATCTGGTACATCGACTACACCTACGTTCGGCTCGATTGTACAAAACGGATAATTTGCTGCTTCTGCACCTGCTTTTGTAATAGCATTAAATAATGTAGATTTACCTACGTTCGGCAATCCTACGATACCAACTTCTAAATTACTCAAAATTTATTCACCCTATCTTTAATTAGTATACCTTATAATTATAACCGATTATCTCATTGTTGCAACATTTTGCCATCAATAATCGTACCATATTTACCAAGCCACCATGAAATAGCACGAACTGCATTGATATAATTTTCTAATTGCTCTTTATCTGGTAATATCTTTTCACCAAAAAACTGTGGTTTGTTTATAAGCTCATCTGTATTGCCAATAGCATTAGCTGTTATCCAAAAACCATAATTTTCACCAATTTTATTTTCAAACATAGATTTTCCAACACTATAATAAATAAAATCTTCTGGTGCTATTAGTTCAATTATTGTAGGCATAATATCAATATGACTTCCTGCACTATCTAACGGCAACATATTTTTATCTATACCCTTACCTGTAATAATAAACGGCACAGTATAACGTTCATACATAGATGGAACTTTATCAATATTATATCTATCCGCATGGTCGCCTACGAAAATAAATAAACTATTTGGATATTTTTCTTTTACTTTAGTAATAAATTCACCTGCAGTTTTATCAGCATACCAAAAATGACCAAGTTCTTTTATCAATTCTTGATTATTACGCTCATTTTCTGGTAAAGCATTTTTTACAATTTCAGCATTAAAACCTTTAGCGGTTAAATCAATATTAAATGGAGAATGATTAGATGTATTTAAAATAATATTAAACGATGATTTATTTTCATCAATACTATCAAATACAGCTTGATACAAATATTCATCATCTGCACCCCAAACACTACCCGTAGCATTTGCTGTAATATTACCACGACTATAAAAATTATCAAAACCTTGTGCTAAACAAAATTCTTGAATATTTTCCCAAGTAGCTGGTCCAGAATACCAGAAATTTGTTTCATAGCTAAGCTTTTTCATCTGAGGAGCCGTTGCTGTAAGATATGACTTTTCTAAAGCTTCTGGCATTGTAGTAAGATATAAATTTGAATTTGCCAAACCTGTAACCATCGTCATAAGTGCGCCAACTGTGCTAGAACCACTTGGCAACATATGTGATGTATAAATCGTATCTTCTTTATTAATAACGTTTCGCATCTTATCTGCAATATGCAAATCTGCGTATTTCTCCAATAACGGCCAATTAGCATAACTTTCCGATACAATTACAAAAATATGTTCTGGTTTGGCTATCTTTTCACCTTTAGCTTGTTTTGCCAAATAAACTGCTAAATCATTTTTTCCATCTTTACCGGTTAAAATCCCTGCAAGATTTTCTACATCTTGCGCTGTAAAGCTTAAACCATTACAAGCTTCCATTCGCATTTGATTGGCATATGCACGGTATATTGCTTGATAATCATCTAAAATACTCTCATTTAAAAAAGTATCATTAGTAATACCTGCATTCTCCCAATTTACGCCTGTACGCCAACTCCAACCACCACCGTATAAAGATAATGTAGCTATCATATACGTACATAAAATAAGCGCTACCGTTTTTAATCTTAATGAAAATATATTTAATAATTTTAATTTAATTACATAATTAAACCATTTATTAAATATATAAGTTATTCCCAAACTAAGTAAAATTACCAAAGCAAGCTTTACTGGTAATTGAAATTCATCAACTAAAGACATGAACAGAGCATACATATCCTCATGCAACGCTGTAAATAACATTTGATTAAAACCACTATGAAATTGTTGATAAAATGGAAATCGAGCAATAAACAATAAGGTCGTTAAAAATATTGCCATGAACGAACAAATATAACGGAAATATTTTAATCTATAATAAATCGCTTCAACAACGATACTAATAAGCATAAACAGCGTTATTCCTCCGGCTGTTTGCAAACTGAGTTTAGCCCCACTAAAAATTGCCATGCAAATAGAATTAATATCACAATCTTTTGTCAGATATTCATTCATGCCTATCATGAACAATATACGATATAAACAAAGCAATAACCAAAAAAATAAAAATGTTTTCAGTATTTTTTCTAAATTACAATTTAAACTGGAAAAAACATTTTTCATTAAAAACTTGTCCCTCTTTCATTGTTTATTAGGTTTTTATATATTATAACAAAAAAGGCATAATATATAAATAAAAAACGGCATAACTAACGTTATACCGTTTTAATTGCAGAAACTTTTCAAACAATTGCTACTGCTTCAAGTACTTCTTCTATTATAGTCAAATCCGTTGTATCATCTGCCTCACTGATTTTGGTAGGTGATTTGGGTGGTTCTATTGCATTATCTTTAATTTCTTGTGGAACAGATTTTACATCTGCTTTATTAAAATCAGCTAGTTGTATATTTATAGTAAATTTACTACGTTCAAGATAACCCTTAATAATATTACGAACAGTTTCACCGCTAACAGGTGTATCATTCATAGTTAACTCTTCATCAGAAATATTATTTAAAATATCTGTACCAAATGCTTGTACAACGGCCGATACATCAGATTGTATTGAAGTTATTACCATATTTTCCTTATCAATTGTAATTTCATAAGTAAGTTCACATGGTTTTGTCAAATCAGTTTTTAATTTAGGATTTTCCTCTATTTTTTTTGATATTTCATTAATTTTTTCCATTTCTTCTTTATTAGCAGAAGTAAAATTTAAAGCTTCATTAAGTTTATCTTCATCAAGTATTGGTCTTTTATACGTTACATATATTTTAGTAGTCTTATCATCCGTATCATACATAAAAATATTCTTTATATTATCCGCAACCTCTTTAATACTTTTTTGAACATGTTCATCATAATTTGCATTGAAATCTTTCGGTAACTTAATAGTCTGCACATACCATTGGTTAGCATTAATTTCTGTAGAATTATTTTTCAAATTTGGTTCTGTTTGAGTTTTAAAATATTGTTTATAAGTATCGCCTTCAATTTCAGAATAATACTGCATTTGCGCTTTGAATGTAGTGTCAATTATCCATAAATCCAATGTAAGCGACATATCGCCATTTGTTAACACAGGATAAGCATAATTGCCATTTAAATCAATATTACAATTGGCTAATGGTCCTGTCGTGGACAAATTTATAGCATAGGCTGTATTATGTGCTTCAACTGTGTTTTTCGTCGCTTGTTTCAAAAAGTTAATTGCTTCTGTCTTAGCACTACTAGCAAAAGCTATAGAACAAAGACACATTGTAAAAATAATACTACATACTAAAACAAACATTGATTTAATTTTCATAGCAACATTGCCCCCTTTGTTATCTATATCTTAATTATATCATAAATAAAATACAAAAGCTCATTCTTCTCAATCGAAGAATGAGCGTCATATTAAAGTCTAAACATTTTCAATTTGTTAGAAACAGTCTGTATCGTAAGTGGCAAGCATGGGCCAAGTTCTCCATCTAAATCACTTTCTACTTTATCTGGGCAAACAAACTTAAAACAAGTTGCTTGTTTATGAACGATATTTTTATTACCAAGTACATTTTTTCCAGCAATAATATCTGTAGCTATTTTCATCAATTCTGGAAGTGAACAATGGCGCAAAAGTATCATATCTAATTTACCATCGTCAATTTTGGCATCAGCAATATTCTTAAAACTAGCTACAACTGGTGAATTTATTACAATGAAAAAGAATATTCTTTCTTGAAAAACTTCATCATCGGCTTCGATTGTAAAATCAAGTGCGCGGAAACGTGGCAACTCACCAATGCCACGCACATAATAGGCAAGTTTACCAAATGTATTTTTCAGGCGTGTATCAACTTCATGAGCAACACTTGTCATCATACCAGCACTAGCTACATTAATAAAATATTCATCACCAACAGAACCAACATCGACATATTCTGCTTTGCCAATACAAATATTTTCAATATATTGTTCAAAATTATCCTCAATTACTAGATAAGAAGCAAAGTCATTAGATGTACCGCTAGGAATTATGCCGACAGGAATGTCTAAATTTTCTTTTAACATCATATTTATTATCTTATGAAGAGTTCCGTCTCCGCCTGCAGCTATAATGCCATCAGCTTTAAGTTCACGTATACAAGCACTGAAAAACGGGTCAGAACTTTCTTTTTTAGTACGATACGGAATGACTATGCAATTACGACTTTGAAACTGATTGATGATATCATCAAGCTTCTTTTTAAACATCGCATCACCAGAAACGGGATTATAAGCTAAAAGAAATTTTTTCATTTTACCTCCTGATTAATGTTTTAAAATACCTATTTTTTTGAAGAAACGTATACTTGGTGCACCAATCATCGGAATACGTTCAATATCAGTTTCCATAATACCGCCAATTAAAATAAGTACTACGATATAAACAGCCATTCCGACAAATAACGAGCCGAATGTAGCCAGTGCATTACTAGCAAACTCAAATATTAAAAATTCATAACCAAAATGAATTACACCTGCCATAATAGCAGCTGCTCCAATAGTTTTTAATAATTGACCAATTTCCATTTTATAGTTGATATATTTATATAGGAAATACAAATTAATTATAGCAGCAATACCAATATCAGCTACAGTTGCCCATGCAGCCCCCATAATACCAAGTGAAGGTTGTGCTGTTAAAGTCCAGTTCAAAACAACTTTAGCCACAGCGGCAATAACCATATTTATCATAGGTATTGTTGGATGACCTAGCCCTTGCAATACACCTGTTGTAACTTGATGTAATCCTAAAAGAACAATACTAAAAGAAGATACCCATACCGCTGGACCTGCTCCTGGTGCATTATAAATCAACGAAGAAATTGGCACAGCAAGCATTAAAACAGTTACAAATGCGGGAAAACAAATAAAGTTAGAAATACGCATAGCTGCTGCTGTTTGAGCGAAGCAACGTTTCGTATCTTTTAAAGTTCGTGCTTCAGAAATTGCCGGAACAATACTAACAGCAAGTGAAGCCGTAAGTATCGTTGATAAGTTGACAAGTGGAACTGCCATACCGGTAAGATATCCAAATAATTCTGTTGCTTCATGTACGCTGTAACCTGCCACTTCCAAACGGGAAGGAACGATAATAAGGTCAAGATTAGATACAATAGGCAACATAATACTAGCAGCCGATACTGGCAAAGCCAACACAAAAATTCGACGTATAATCTTCCATACAGAAGATGTTGACGCATCATTAACCGGTTTTAATTCATTTCCATATGTTTTTACAATATCACGGTCTAATTTCCAATGGAAATAAATAAGTACGATGACACCTGTTACTGCACCAGCTAAAGCACCAAGTGAAGCACCAGCTGCTGCATATTCAAGACCCCATGGTAATAGCAACTGGGCAAATAAAATCATCGTGATTACACGAAATATTTGTTCTACAATTTGCGATACAGCAGTTGGTGTCATGCGTTGCCAGCCTTGCAAATAACCACGTGAGCTAGCCAAAATCGTAACGAAAAAAACGGCTGGAGCTAATGCGACAATAGAGTAATATGCACGCGGATCGCGAACAAATTGCCAGTCAATTAGCCATTGAGCACCAAAATAAGTGAGTAGACTGAAAAATAATCCTGTGCAAAACATAAAGCACATGGATATACGAAAAATACGTTTAGCACCGAGAATATCTTTGAGTGCGACACGTTCTGCCGTTATGATTGAAATAGCGACAGGAACACCCGCGGATGATACAGTTAGTGCCAAAAAATAAATAGGAAAGGCCATTTGGTAAAGACCAATACCTTCCCCGCCGAGTACACGGGATACGAAAATCCAATTGAGTGAACCAATTACTTTTACCACTAGACTAGCTACAGTGAGGATAAACGTTCCCTTAAGAAAACTTTCGGCTTTATGCGATTTTTTTGGAGAATTTTCTTGTGCGTTAATGGAAAACACCTGCTTTAAAACATCATTTTCTTTTGACTTAAAAGGCTGTATAATATAAATACAGTACCTAGATAATTTTCATACTAGAAAATTATAGCATTTATCGCTTAACTATGCTAGTATTTTGTTATCGCACCATAGTATGAACTTTGTAGAAAGGAAATCCGTATGGAATATAACTATCTTGGCTTTGATATCAATATAGGGCGTACTAAACCAGAAAATATCATACATAAAGACGCTGCTTGCCCATTTTGTGATGTAGCTAATTTGACAAATATTATTGAAATACAAGATGATATGATATTACTCGAAAACAAATATCAAGTTTTGCAAGACGCATATCAATTACTAATCATTGAAGGCAATCAATGTAATGCTGATATTCCCGATTATTCTCTAGAACATATGTGCGCTTTAATGCGTTTTAGTATAAAACATTGGTTAAATGTAATTAAAAGTAAAAAATATAAAACGGTTTTATTCTTTAAAAATCATGGACCATTATCTGGTGGAACAATGCGTCATCCGCATATGCAAATTGTTGGGTTAAAAAATTTAAGCTCAAAAAACATGTGGGATAAACGTCAATTTGAAGGCGAAATAATTGCTCAAGAAAATACAGTAACCATGAATTTATCTAATAAACCACGTGTTGGTTTTACAGAAATCAATATAATTACACAAAATTTAAACGATATCGATATCATGGCAAAATATTTACAAATAGGCGTAGATTATATTATGCATCATTTCAGTGCAATTTGTACAAGCTATAATTTATTCTTCTATTTAATAGAAAATTGCGTGTATACTAAAATTATGCCACGCTTTGCCACTTCTCCACTATTCATTGGTTATAATATCGAACTCATTCCAAATAACTTAAAAGAACTTGCCAGTGAAATAAAACAAATATATTTTGATAGAAAAAACGACTAAGCTATTTTATATAGTCGTTTTCTTTTTAGTATAATAATCTAAAATTCAACAATAAATAATTAGGAGATATTTAATGGAAAATAATGATTTAAATCAATTAGTATTAGATAAATTGACAAAAGTTTGTATCTGTAAAAGTATAAATAGAATGGCGATAAAAAAAGCAATTGCTAGTGGAGCAAAAACAGTTATTGAAGTAAAAAAAATAACCGGTGCTGGCAATGGCTCCTGTCATGGTCGTTGTTGTACCCCAAAGATACAAGAAATTTTAGATAAAGAATTGGCAAAACAAGATAACTAAAATTAAATAGATAAAATACAGCCCTTAAAATTGATAACTTTTAAGGGCTTTTATATTTAATATTATTTTGCAACAATAATAAAATTATCATTAGAAATTAAGTAAACAGATAATATTTGTTGAATAAATTTTCTTAGATTATCAGAGTTTAATATAATTGTTGTATTAATAAAAATACTGCAATTATTTATTTCAAAAGGTAAAATCAATATCATTAGATATATCATACGCTATAATTTGAGCAATTATTGTATTATTTAAATTAGTATGTATTTGAGAAATTTTGTTATTTAAATCTAAAAGGTTAATATTATTATTTATAAACGAATCAATTATTTCATAAAAAGTAGTTAAATCATCTGGAGATATATTTATTAGTGTATCAATAAAATCGTTAATTTTCATAAATATCATTCCTTATATATTGATAAATTATAAAGGAGCTACATTGTACTCATGTAGCTCCTTTAGTTTTATTTCATATCATTTTCAGCATCTTGTTTTTCTGGTGGGACAGGGAAAAGTTCAAGGTCTGGGTTATTATCTTGTATCCAGCCAAGCGCCCATTCGTTATTTACCAATAAAACAGGACGCTCTTTCATATCATAAACAAACATTCCTCTATCAGCACCACGAAGTGCTTCTGGAGTTACAGGACGATTGTCCTTGAAACGGAGCCAACGGGCAACTTCAAATGGTTGCATATTCATGATAATTTCGGTGTTATATTCACTTTTTAAACGATATTCAAGTACATCAAACTGTAACTGACCAACAGTGCCAACAATGTAGGATTCCATACCTGCACCTGCTTGCTGGAATAATTGTACAGCACCTTCTTGCGTAAGTTGCATAATACCTTTAACAAACTGTTTGCGTTTCATTGTATCTTTAGCAGACACACGTGCAAATCTTTCTGGTGGGAATACTGGAAAATCTGCAAATTTAAACTTACGTGATGGTGTACAAAGTGTATCACCAATGCCAAAAATTCCTGGATCGAATAAACCAACAATATCTCCTGGATATGCCGTATCTATTATCTGACGGTCTTGAGCTAAAAATTGCTGTGGTTGAGAAAGTTTTACTGATTTTCCACCCTGCATATGATATACACTCATACCGCGTTCAAATTTACCAGAACAAATGCGAATAAAGGATAAACGGTCATGATGTGCTGGGTTCATATTTGCTTGAATTTTAAAAACAAAACCAGAAAATTTTTCATCATCTGGATTGATAAGTCCATCTGAACTCATACGTGGCTGAGGTGGTGGTGCTAAACGTAAATATTCTTCAAGAAAACCGCGTACACCAAAGTTTGTCATAGCACTACCAAAAAACATTGGTGTAAGTTCGCCTTTATTTACCTTTTCCATCGACCATTCGTCTCCAGCAACATCCAGAAGGTCTATGTCGTCTAAAAGTGTTTGATAAATATCTTCGCCGATTGTTTCTTTAGCTTTAGGATCATTTAAATCATAAATAATGGACTCGCGTTCTTCTTGACCATGAGATGTATCTTCACTGAACAATTCCACTTTACCCGTTTCACGATGATAAATACCCTTATAATGACCATCTGTACCAATTGGCCAATTCATTGGATATGAACGAATTCCCAAAACATCTTCAATTTCTTCCATAAGTTCTAATGGTGCTTTACCATAACGGTCAAGTTTATTTACAAAAGTAAAAATTGGAATATGACGTTGTTTACATACTTTAAATAATTTTTTAGTCTGGGCTTCGACACCTTTGGCTACGTCAATAATCATAACAGCACTATCAACTGCCATTAAGGTACGATACGTATCTTCACTAAAATCCTGATGTCCTGGTGTATCAAGAATATTAATGCGACAACCGGCATAATCAAATTGCAATACACTAGAAGTTACAGAAATACCACGTTGTTTTTCAATTTCCATCCAGTCTGAAACAGCATGTCGTTGTGTTTTACGAGATTTTATAGAACCTGCTAGGTGGATAGCTCCTCCATACAGCAATAATTTTTCTGTCAATGTGGTTTTACCAGCATCTGGGTGCGAGATAATCGCAAAAGTGCGTCGTTTTTGAATTTCAGTTTGTAATTCCGACAATTTTAGTCCTCCTATTTAATAACATCGTTTTCTATTTTAGCACGCTTTATATTATTAAATAAAGATATTTATTAAAATAAGTAGCGTTTTATCACAATATCATTCAAAAAACTTACCCCGCGTTTATTACAATAGAAAAATTTACATTTGCCACCAATTAGTAAACTGTTGATTTGCATTATTTAAATAAGTAACTTCACCAATTTTCGGTGTAATTAAACGATAATTTTTGTCAACACTAGCTTTTTGAATACGTTCAAACGGGTCTTTCCAATTATGCGGACTTAAAGCAAATTTTCCACAATGTACTGGAGCAACATTTTTGGCTTTAATTTCCTTTACAGCTTGTGCCACTTCTTCTGGCATCATATGTACTTGTGGCCAACTTGTATTATATTGTCCATTTTCCATAATAGCGAAATCAAAACCATCAAACATTTCGCCAATTTGTTTAAAATGATGACCATATCCGCCATCTCCGCTATAAAAAATTTTCTTATTCGGTGAAATAATTGCAAAAGATGCCCAAAGTGTTTGATTTTTTTCCATTAACCTACCTGAAAAATGACGTGTTGGTAAAATATGGATTTGCCAATTATCCATAAGCTCAATTTTAGAAAACCAATCACCTTCATGAATTATAGATGGTTCGAAACCCCAATATTCAAAATGAGCACTTACACCAAGCGGGCAAACAATATTTTTTATTTTAGGCTTTAGTGCCATAACAGTAGCATAATCAAGATGGTCCCAATGGTCATGCGAGATTAACAAAATATCAATATCCGGCATATCTTCCGCTTTATAAATATCTGTACCTGGAAAAGTCTTATTAATAAAAAATACAGGCGAAGCATAATTGCTAAAAACAGGGTCTGCTAAAATTGTTTTGCCATTTACTTGTAAAAAAAAGCTAGAATGACCAAACCAAATATAAACATCTTCATTTTTAGGTAAAGCTTTCAAATCTGTTTTTATTACAGGAAGTGCTTTATCTGGGAAAACTGTGCCTTTTGGTGGTAATACAATATCCTTCATACTACTAAGAAAATTTTTATCCATAGCTGTAGGAACAATTGGTTCAAAATTTTTAAATTCACCATTAATATAATGTGGAGAATTAATTACTTTTTGTTTTAATATATCTTTGCCACCTGCACCGACTTTTGCTTGATTAATAAAAGTTATACCTCCAAAAGCAGTTACAACAGCAACTATACCTGCGGTTTTTAAAAAAGTACGACGAGTATATGTCATAATTATTACCTCTATAAAATTTATTTCCTTAATAAAATTATATATATTAGAGTTTACTTCAAGTCAATTGTTATTGACTTGAAGTAAACTTAAAGGTGTATGATAAAAATATAAATTATTTTAGAAGAGCAGAAAGCGAGGTATTATTATGGGCTATTTAGGTGAAGAAATAAAAAAACTTGGTTTTGGTTTAATGCGTCTGCCTAAAAAAAATGATGCAATTGATATCGAACAAGTAAAAGTTATGGTTGACAAATTTTTAGCAGCTGGTTTTACGTATTTTGACACAGCTTGGGCTTATCCAGGTAGTGAAGATGCTATCCGCCAAGCTTTAGTAGAACGATATCCACGTGAAAAATTTCAATTAGCGACCAAAAATGCAGCTTGGATTAACTGCAAAACCCGCGAAGAAGCTATCAATCAGTTTGAAACGTCATTAAAACAAACTGGTGCGGGTTATTTTGATTTTTATTTATTGCATAATCTCGGTGAAAGTCGCACACAATTTTTCGATAAATTTGATATGTGGAGTTTCGTACAAGAAAAAAAACAACAAGGATTAATTAAACATGTCGGTTTTTCTTTCCATTCTACACCAGAAGAATTAGAAGAAATTTTTCAAAAACATCCTGAAATGGAATTTGTACAATTACAAATAAATTATGCTGATTGGGAAAATCCAGCCGTACAATCAAGAGCTTGTTATGAAATGGCACGCAAATACAATAAACCAGTAATCATCATGGAACCAGTAAAAGGCGGTATGCTCGCAACGCCACCAGATACAGTAGCCGAGATTTTCAAAAAAGCTAACCCTAATAAATCTGTAGCTTCTTGGGCAATTCATTTTGCTGCTGATTTAGAAGGTATAATTACTGTTCTTTCTGGTATGAGTAATATTGAACAAATGGAAGATAATCTTTCTAATATGCAGGATTTTACTCATTTAACTACTACAGAAAAGGATGTTCTAAAACACGCACAGGCTGAACTTGCTAAAATTGATTTAATTCCATGTACAACTTGCAATTATTGCGCTAAAGTTTGTCCAAATAATATTGGTATTTCTGGCTCATTTACAGCTATGAATATGTTAACATTATATAAAAATAAATCTGCTGCACTTCATCAAGAAAATTGGCTTGTTAATGGTCATGGCAAAAAACGTGCTAATGAATGTATTAAATGTGGTAAATGTGAACAAGTTTGTCCTCAACATATAGCTATACGTGCTAATTTAGAAAAAGTTACAAATGAATTATTGGGTTAAATTTAAAAATACTTCTGCCGATAAAAAGGTAGAAGTATTTTTTTCTATCATTTTTTTAATATTTTATAGCTTTATAATAGATATTAGCACTGTACGTATTTATTATTAATCATAAAAAACTATTGACTGATGTAAACTTGTAAATTATAATAAGATACATCAACACGATAGGCAGTTGAAGAAATTATATTATTGTCTTTAAATTCAAAATGAATTTATTGGTGGGGAGGAATTATAATGAATTTTGGTAAAAAGCGTTTCCGCATAGCAGGAATGCTCTTAGGCATTACAATGCTCGGCAGTGTTTTTGCTGGTTGCGGTGGAGAAGAAGCAACAAACAGTGATGAAATCAAAGTCGGAGCTAACTTTGAAATTACAGGTAACGTTGCTAACTATGGTACAACAGCTAAAGACGGATTTAAACTTGCAATCAAAGAAGCAAATGATGCTGGCGGTATTGATGGTAAAAAAATTACTATTATTGAAGCCGATAATAAATCTGATCCAGCAGAGTCTGCAAATGCAGCTACAAAACTTATTTCTGATGACAAAGTTGTAGCTATCGTAGGACCTGCTACTTCTGGTGCTGTTCAAGCAGAATCTCAAATAGCAACTGAAAATAAAATTCCAATTATTGCACCATGTGCTACAAGTCCTGATATAACTGTAGAAAATGGTCAAGTTAAACCATTCGTATTCCGCGGTTGCTTTATCGACCCATTACAAAGTAATACAATGGCAAACTTTGCTGTTAATGAATTAAAAGCAAAAACAGCCGTTATTTATTTAGATTCCAGTACAGATTATTCTAAGAGCCTTGCTGAAGTATTCAAAAATAAATTTGAATCCATGGGCGGACAAGTTGTAATGCAAGAAGCATTTGTTGCTAAAGACCAAGATTTCAAAGCCGCACTCACAAATATTAAAACAGCAAATGCTGATGTAATCTTTGTACCAGCTTATTATGAAGAAGTTGGTAAAATCGTAAAACAAGCACGTGAACTTGGTATTACTCAGCCAATTTTAGGTGTTGATGGTTGGGATGATACAAAAGTTGTTGATATTGCTGGTGCTGACGCACTTAACAACACATATTATGTTACTCACTATATTGACACAGACCCAGATGCTAAAGCATTTGTTGATTCATTCACTAAAGAATACGGACATGCTCCTGGCGTATTTGCCGCACTCGGTTATGACGCTGGTAAAATGCTCGTAGATGCTATCAAACGTGCAGGCAGTACTGACACAGAAGCTATTCAAAAAGCGCTTGCTGAAACTAAAGATTTGCAAGTTGGTACTGGTAAACTCACAGTTGATGAAAATCATAACTTGATTAAAAACGCGTTTATCATTGAAATGAAAGATGGCGTAAAAACTCTGAAAGAAAGAGTAACCCCTACAACCGCAGAAGGTTGATAATTGCTAGGTAAAGTAAATGCAAAGAAGCCGCAGAAATGCGGCTTTTTTTGTGAAGGAGGAACAAACATGGATTTTTTTGAACAATTCATCCAACAGCTGATAAACGGTGTATCCTTGGGTAGTATTTATGCACTTATTGCACTTGGTTATACAATGGTTTACGGTATCATTAAATTAATTAACTTTGCTCATGGTGATATTTATATGGTAGGTGCTTATGTTGGTTTTTATGCCGTTAGTATAGCGCATTTTTCGATTATACCATCATTGATAATCTCCATGATAGTTACTGGTCTTTTAGGTATTTTAGTAGAACGCATTGCTTATAAACCATTGCGTAAAGCACCTCGTCTTTCTTTGTTAATAACCGCTATTGGTGTATCATTCTTCTTGGAATATACTAGTATGTATTTAGTATCACCAACACCACGTACTTTTCCAAATGTTGTAGATATTCCTTCTATTAATATTGGTTCTTTCATTATTAATGGACAACAATTAATGATTTTTATCATAACAATTATCTTAATGGTCGTACTCACTTATATTGTACAGAAAACCAAAATGGGAAAAGCTATGCGTGCTGTATCTTACGATACAGAAACAGCTCAGCTCATGGGTATTAATGCTGACCGTATTATTTCTTTTACCTTTGGTATTGGTTCTGCACTAGCTGCAGCAGGTGGTGTACTCGTTGGAGTATACTATAACTCTATTGACCCGCTTATGGGTATTATGCCGGGTATTAAAGCCTTCGTTGCTGCCGTTTTGGGCGGTATTGGTAGTATTCCTGGTGCTATGACTGGCGGTATTGTTCTCGGTGTTGTTGAAGCACTTATTTCTGGTTTCATCTCTTCGACATTCCGTGATGCAGCTGCTTTTGCAATTTTAATTTTAGTACTTTTATTTAAGCCATCTGGTATTTTCGGTAAAAATACTAACGAGAAAGTGTAGGTGGTAAACGTGAATTCATTAAGAAAAAGAGATTTAATAACATTAATATTATCCTTAATATTATTCGGCGTTTTATATGGATTAATGGAAACTGGTTTCATTGGTTCTTTCTGGAAATTAAATATTTTCCTTATTTGTATCAATATCATAATGGCTGTAAGCTTAAATTTAATTAATGGTTATACAGGACAATTTTCACTCGGTCATGCTGGATTTATGGCTGTAGGAGCATATGTCGGTGTAGTTTGTACAGTTAATTTTCATGTTCCTTTTGGTTTAGCTTTAATATTAGGTGGACTGGCTGCTGGTGTGCTTGGTTGTTTAATCGGCTTACCGACATTGCGATTAAAAGGCGACTATTTAGCAATTGCTACACTCGGTCTTGGTGAAATTATTCGTATCGTTATTATGAATATTGAATATGTTGGTGGTGCAGCAGGCTTTAAAGGTATTCCTCATAATACAACTTTTCCATGGGTATTTCTTGTAATGCTCTTTACACTATTTTTCATTAAAAATTTTGTCAACTCCAAATACGGTCGTTCTTGTATTGCTGTACGTGAAAATGAAATAGCCGCAGAAGCTATGGGAGTTAACACTACTAAATATAAAGTAATGGCATTTACCATCGGTGCAATCTTTGCTGGTATCGGTGGTGGCTTATTTGCGCATTGCTTTTATATCATTAACCCATCATCTTTTACCTTTATGGCTTCATTTAACTATTTAATCATGGTCGTTCTTGGCGGTCTTGGTTCTATTACAGGTTCTATTGCTGGCGCTTTTGTCGTAACATTTGTTTCAGCTGCACTTGCTAGTTGGCCGGAATTTCGTATGATTATATATGCAATCGTATTGATTTTATTGATGTTCTATCGTCCGCAAGGGCTTTTTGGCTATAAAGAAATTACCAATATGAAATTTTTTCAGCGTTTTAAAGGAGGCCATAAAGCATGAGTGAATTATTAAAAACAAGTGGTGTATCTAAAGTATTCGGTGGTCTTAAAGCTGTATCGAATTTTGATATTGAAATAAATGAGGGCGAACTCATTGGTTTAATCGGTCCAAATGGTGCTGGTAAAACGACAGCATTTAATCTATTAACAGGTGTTTATCAACCAACAACGGGTACTATTGATTTTGCTGGAAAAAGTATTGTTGGATTAAAACCGTACCAAATAACAGATAGAGGTATTGCTCGTACTTTCCAAAATATACGCTTATTTTCTGAACTTACCGTACTTGATAATGTAAAAATAGCTTATGATATTCATGCTAAATGTAGTTTAATAGAGTCTGTATTACGTATTGGTCGTTATATTAAAGAAGAAAAAGATATTAAACAGCAAAGCCTTGACCTATTAAAAATTTTCAAATTAGAAGATAAAGCATATGAAATGGCTAAGAACTTACCATACGGCGCACAACGTCGCTTGGAAATTGCCCGTGCTCTTGCTACTAAGCCAAAACTTTTATTACTTGATGAACCGGCTGCTGGTATGAACCCACAAGAAACACATGAACTTATGGATATGATACGCTGGATACGTAAAGAATTTGGACTTACTATACTGCTCATTGAACATGATATGAGTCTTGTAATGGGAATTTGCGAACGTATTTATGTTCTTGAATATGGTAGCATTATTGCCAGTGGTACTCCAGATGAAATCAAGACCAATCCGGAAGTTATAAGAGCATATTTAGGCGGGGAGGCATAATAATGGCAACATTATTAAAAATAAATGATATAAATGTATATTATGGAGCAATTCATGCTATAAAAGGTATTAGCCTAGAAGTAAACGAAGGAGAAATCGTTACACTTATCGGGGCAAATGGTGCTGGCAAATCTACAACACTTCGCACAATTTCAGGGCTTTTAAAGCCCAAAACAGGCACAATTGAATTTGAAGGCAAAAATATTGCTGGCATACCAGCACAAAACATCGTTAAAGCTGGTATTTCTCAAGTTCCAGAAGGTCGTCGTGTTTTCGCTGAAATGACTGTTATGGAAAACTTAGAACTTGGTGCTTTTATTCGTAAAGATAAAGCTGGCATTGCCAAAGATTTAAAAAAAGTTTTTGAACGTTTTCCACGTCTAGAAGAACGCAAAAATCAAGATGCTGGTACACTTTCCGGTGGGGAACAGCAAATGCTCGCTATGGGTAGAGCACTTATGAGCCGTCCTCGTTTACTCCTCTTAGATGAACCATCTATGGGACTTGCACCGTTATTAATCAGAGAAATTTTCTCAATTATTGAAGATATTAATAAAACAGGAACAACTATTTTACTTGTTGAACAAAATGCTAATATGGCACTTTCTATCGCTAATCGTGCTTATGTTTTAGAAACAGGTCGTATTACACTTTCAGGCGACGCTAAAGAATTAGCAGCTAGTGAAGATGTTCGTAAAGCATATTTAGGCGGGTAATTCAAATTGAACATAATTTTTTTGCAGGGATTTGCTGTGATTGCAGCGAATCCTTTTTTTATAGAGAAAATTAACATGAGGTGAATAATATGTTTGTTATCAATAGAATGACTAAAAATCCAATAACAGTAACTCCTGATGCCAAAATCGATGAAGTAACTAACCTGATAAAAGTAAAAAAAATTCGTCGTATTCCAGTAGTAGAAAATGGAAAATTAGTTGGTTTTTTCAGTGACCGTGATTTAATGCGCGTAGCACCATCTCCAGCAACAACATTATCTCATTATGAAATTAATTCTTTACTTGCTAAAATGTGCGTTCGTGATATTATGCAAAAAAAAGTTATCTCTGTTAATGTTGACGCTACTATTGAAGAAGCCGCTCTTTTAATGTATAAAAATAAAATTGGCGGTATGCCAGTTGTAAGTAACGTTGGCGCTGTTGTAGGTGTTATTACAGAAACAGATATTTTTAAAACTTTTGTTGATGTAATGGGATTGGCTGATGGCAAAACTCGTATCACATTAGAAGTAACAAACAAAATCGGCGTTGTTAAAGATATTGCTACTATTTTTGGTGAAGCTGGTGTAAGTATTGATAGCCTTATAACTTGCAAAAAAGATGATAATAAATATGAAATCGTTATTCGTGGAGATATCACCGATGTTGATGATATGAAACAAAAATTAGAAGCCAAAGGCTATAAAGTAATTCATACTGTAAAAATTGGCTCTTTGTAAAATGTTGGGGTAACATAAATAGGTAGAATTTTTCTCTACCTATCTTTTCTTTTTATTTT
>C._urophasianus_2_cecum__coassemble_129_pt1 | contig 20322 bp, 17 predicted proteins | sample C__urophasianus_2_cecum__metabat2_low_PE_006 | metagenome-assembled genome bin C | reverse complement strand
GGTAGAGAAAAATTCTACCTATCTATGTTACCCCAACATTTGACAAAGAGCCAAATTTTATTAATTTAATCAGTCATTACCTCTAAATTTATCTTTGAGGATAACGTCATGTGAACCGCCTTCTACAATACTTGTTGCAGATACAAGTGTGAGTTTGGCTTTATCTCTAAACTCTGTTAAATTTAATGCACCGCAGTTACACATAGTAGAACGCATTTTACTAAGGCTAAGTGCCACATTATCATGGAGTGACCCAGCATATGGAACGTAAGAGTCGACGCCTTCTTCAAAGGATAATTTTTTATCTCCACCTAAATCATAACGTTGCCAATTACGTGCACGATTAGAACCTTCGCCCCAATATTCTTTGAGGTAAGTGCCATTTATACGAACTTTATTTGTTGGACTTTCATCAAAACGAGAGAAATAACGACCGAGCATTAAGAAATCTGCTCCCATAGCAAGTGCAAGTGTCATATGATAATCATGAACGATACCACCATCAGAGCAAATTGGAATATAAATACCCGTTTCTTTATAATATTCATCACGAGCTTCAGCTACATCAATTACAGCTGTAGCTTGTCCACGACCGATACCTTTGGTTTCACGTGTAATACAGATAGAACCGCCACCAATACCTACTTTGATGAAATCAGCACCTGCTTCAGCTAAGAAACGAAAGCCTTCTCTATCGACAACATTGCCTGCACCGACTTTTACATCTTCGCCGAAATTTTCATGAATATATTTTAAAGTAATTCTTTGCCATTCAGAAAAGCCTTCGGAAGAGTCAATACAAAGAACATCTGCACCTGCTTTTAACAAAGCTGGAACACGTTCAGCATAATCACGAGTATTAATACCTGCACCTACAAGATAACGTTTATTTTTATCTGTAAGTTCTAAAGCATGTTCTTTATTATCAGTATAATCTTTTCTGAATACCATATAACGTAAACGTTGATTTTTATCAACAAGTGGAAGCATATTTAATTTATGTTGCCAAATGAGGTCATTTGCCATAGATAAAGTAGTTGTTTCAGCATCTGCATATATCAATTTTTCAAATGGAGTCATAAAAGTTTCCACTTTTGTATCCAAACTCATGCGACTGATACGATAATCACGACTTGTAACAATACCTAAAAGTTTGCCAGTCGGTGTACCGTCTTCTGTAACAGCCATAGTGGAATGACTGGTTTTTTCTTTTAATGCTAATACTTCACCAAGTGTAGTAGACGGCATAATATTAGAGTCACTACTTACAAAACCAGATTTGTAATTTTTTACACGGCTTACCATTGCAGCCTGTTCTTCAATAGTTTGAGAACCGTAAATAAAAGAAATACCGCCTTCTTTAGCCAAAGCAATAGCCATTGTATCATTAGATACAGCCTGCATAATAGCAGAAGTCATTGGTATATTCAATTTGATTTTTGGTTCTTCACCTTTTACAAATTTTACAAGCGGAGTTTCTAAAGAAACATTCGCTGGAATACATTTATCTGAAGAATAACCAGGAACCAATAAATATTCACCAAAAGTATGAGATGGTTCTTTAAAATAGTATGCCACGACAATACCTCTTTCCTTATGTTTATTAATATAAGTATACCCTAAAAATAAAACTAATAAAAGTATTTTCTCGATAATAGTATTTTTTTATCGATTTGTCAATCGTGATTAAACAAAATTAAAGAAAAACGGCTGAAAGAATACAGCCGTTTTACATTTTATATAATTTATTATTCTACAGTTACAGATTTTGCAAGATTTCTTGGTTTATCAACATCACAACCACGAGTAATTGCTGCATAATAAGCTAAAAGCTGAAGCGGTACAACTGTAAGCAATGGAATTAATAATTCATCTGTCGTTGGAACTTTAATTACATGGTCAACATATTTTTCTAATTCAGTATCATCAGCCGCAGCAATACCAATAATAACAGCATCACGTGCTTTTACTTCTTTTATATTGCTTAAAGTTTTTTCATAAACGCTTTTTTGTGTAGCAAGAGCAATTACAGGTACTCCAGATTCAATTAAAGCAAGGGTACCATGTTTTAATTCACCAGCAGCATATGCTTCAGCATGAATATAGGAAATTTCTTTTAATTTTAATGCACCTTCAAGTGCTACATAATAGTCAAGTGAGCGACCAATATAAAATACATCATTGTTATATGCGTAATTTTTAGCAAATGTTTTAATCGGTTCTACATCTTCTAATGTACGACCTATTTGGTCTGGTAAATGACGAAGTTCACTCAAAAGTTCATGTGCTCTTCCTGGCGTAATAGTACCTTTTAAACCAGACATATACATAGCAAGCATAAACATTGTAACAAGCTGTGTTGTATATGCTTTAGTGGACGCAACAGCAATTTCAGGACCTGCCAAAGTATACATAACTTGGTCAGCTTCACGTGCAATAGAAGAACCTACAACGTTTGTAACTGCTAATGTTTTAGCACTAAGACGTTTGGACTCTTTAAGTGCTGCAAGTGTATCACTTGTTTCACCGGACTGACTAATTACAATAGTAAGTGTATGTTCATCGATAATTGGGTCTCTATATCTAAATTCAGAAGCTATATCAATTTCTACTGGAATACGTGCTAATTTTTCAATATAGTATTTACCAACAAGCCCAGCATGGTATGCTGTACCACAAGCTATAATATATACTTTATTGAACGCTTCAACATATTCTTTTGTCCATTTAAGTTCATTGAGTACAACAGCTGTATTTTCTTTATTAAGGCGTGGAGAAATAGTATCTCGTACAGCTTTTGGCTGTTCAAAAATTTCTTTAAGCATGAAATGTTCATAACCGCCTTTTTCAGCAGCTTCTGCATTCCAATTTACTTCAAATACTTTTTTAGTAATCGGATTACCTTTTCTATCTGTTACCCAAATGCTATCTTTTTTTACTACAGCAATTTCGCCGTCATTCATAATATAAGTATGACGAGTATATGCAATAATTGCTGGAATATCAGAAGCGATAAAGTTTTCGCCTTCTCCCAAACCGATTACAAGGGGATTATCTTTTTTAGTACAAATAAGTGTATCCGGATAATCTTCACACATAAACACAAGCGAATAAGAACCTTCAATACGGTCTAAAACAGCATTAACAGCTTTTACAAAATCGCCTTCATAAACGTCTTCGATTAAATGAGCTACAACTTCTGTATCTGTTTCAGAAACAAACTTATGTCCTTTTTCTATTAATTCTTCTTTTAAAGACATAAAGTTTTCAATGATACCGTTATGAACGATAGCAAATTTGCCAGAACAATCAGTATGTGGATGTGCATTTACATCAGATGGACGGCCATGCGTTGCCCATCTTGTATGACCGATACCAATTACACCTTGTGGCAGATGTCCCTTAATTTTTTCTTTTAAAGCATCTAAACGACCTACTGTTTTTTCAACGTCAATTTTTTCGCCATCAAAAACAGCAATTCCCGCAGAGTCATATCCTCTGTATTCCAATTTAGTTAAGCCGTCTACTAAGAAATCAGCAGCCTGCTTTTCTCCAACATAACCTACAATACCGCACATAAATATGTCCTCCTCAAAAAATATGAAATTTTGCTCAATCTATATTATCGAGATCATTTGCTGTATTGTACTTTTAATTGCTTAAAAGTTTTGGCAGTTTATATCGACTAGACCTAGCCGGAAAGCATCCGCTGATATTTCGACGACTTTCTCCTCGTATTCTGTTTTTATTTTAAACAGAACCAGCGCTAAAGTATAAAACTTTTTTCCTAAATAATTCGATAAATACAATGAGCATGCACAATTTTTTTATCTTGCGTGCATGCTCATATTTTAAATATAACTTACGTTTTTGTCAATAGATTTGTCATTTAGCCTTGTTCTTTTTTTACTACATCGGCTATTTTTTGGCATATTTCTTCCAATTCCTGTTGATTAGGGCCTTCCGCCATAACGCGAATTAATGGCTCCGTACCAGATGGACGAACAAGAATACGTCCATTTTCGCCAAGACGTTTTTCACCTTCTTTAATAACTAATTTAATATTGCCATTATCTTCCCAACCTTCTTTTGTTGCTACTTTTACATTTACCAAAAGTTGTGGATAGCTTGTCATAATATTAGTAATAGCTGAAGCTTTACGGCGAGTATGTTTTAAATAAGATAATACCTGTAGTGCCGTAACAGGACCATCGCCTGTTGTCGAAAAATCTGTAAAGATAATATGACCAGATTGTTCTCCACCTAAATTATAATTATTTGCTAACATATTTTCTAATACATAACGGTCACCAACGGCAGTTATTTCTGTACGACCACCATTTTCTTTAATTGCCTTATGAAAACCGATATTTGCCATTACGGTTGTTACTACTGTATTATTTTTAAGTGTTCCCTTCCCCATCATGTAAATTGCACAAGCTGCAATCATATGGTCTCCATCAATAAATTGTCCGTTCTCATCAATACATAAACATCTATCTGCATCCCCATCATGGGCAATACCGATATCAGCTTTATGCTTAATAACAGCTTTTTGTAACATTTCTAAATGAGTAGAACCGCAATTATCATTGATATTTATACCGTTTGGTTTATCATTAATGACAATCACTTCTGCACCAAGACGACGCAAAATTCTTGGCATAGCCTCATATGATGCACCATTAGCACAGTCTAAAACTATCTTCATGCCTTCAAGTTCAATATCAGTTGTATTCACAACAAAAGCAATATATTCTTCTAATAAATCATGACGATATGTCAAATAGCCGATTTTTTCATCTGTTGGACGATATAAATCATCATTTTCTTCAATTTTGTGTACTAAAGCTTCAATTTTATCTTCTACAGCGTCAGGAAGTTTATACCCATCACCACCAAAAAACTTTATACCGTTATCATAAAACGGATTATGTGAAGCAGAAATAACAATACCAGCATCAGCTTTATGTTTGCGAGCCAAAAATGCTACAGCAGGCGTTGGAATTTCGCCCAATATTACAGCGTGACCACCAGCAGAACAAATTCCAGCTGTAAGAGCTGCTTCATACATAGGACCAGATAAACGCGTATCACGACCGATAAAAATTGTCGCACTTTCTCCATTTTTCTTTGTAAAATAAATAACTGCGGCACGTCCTAATTTATACGCTAATTCCGGTGTAAGCTCTTTATTCGCCTTGCCTCTAACACCATCAGTACCAAACATTCTAGCCATAAAAAATCCCCTCTCAAAATCTTGATTATTTTTATTATGCGCTGTTTGAAGCATATTTCTAAAATATTATATTTATAATACCATAGATATTGTCAATAAACCAATATATTTAGTTTACTTTTATACAAAATAGATATATAGTATAATGAAGATATTAATTTTATAATTGAAGGTGGCTATTAATAATGAGCGAAAATTGCAATCACGATTGTTCTAGCTGTGGAGCAACTTGCGGAGATCGTACTGAACCGCAAAGTCTACTTGCCCCGGCAAATCCAAATTCACATATAAAAAAAGTTATTGCCGTTATGAGTGGTAAGGGCGGAGTTGGTAAATCCTTAGTAACTTCCATGATGGCTGTAACCATGCAACGTCGCGGTTATAAAACAGCAATTTTAGATGCTGATATTACCGGTCCAACCATTCCTAAAATATTTCATTTAAAAGGTAAAGTATCTGGTACTGACTTAGGCATAACTCCAGCCGTTACTAAATCTGGTATCAAAATCATTTCTACAAATTTAATTTTAGACAATGAAACTGACCCAGTAGTATGGCGTGGCCCTATCTTGGGTGGTGTAGTCAAACAATTTTGGTCTGATGTAAACTGGGGAGAAATTGATTATATGTTCGTTGATATGCCTCCGGGAACAGGCGATGTACCTCTTACTGTATATCAATCCTTACCAATTGATGGCATAATCGTCGTTACTACACCACAAGAACTTGTTTCTATGATTGTAGAAAAAGCTGTCAATATGGCAGGTCTTTTAAGTATTCCAATTTTAGGTATCGTAGAAAATATGTCCTATTTTATCTGTCCTAACTGCAAAGAAAAACATTATATTTTTGGTCAGTCTAAATTACAAGAAGAAGCAGAAAAATTCGGCATAACTAACACTGAAACTCTACCGATAGACCCAACACTAGCCCAAAGATGTGATGCAGGAACATTTGAAGAATTTGAAGGTGATTTTCTCAAATCACTTGGTAGTATCTTAGAAGGCAAATGATGAATTGTCAATCCAAGTGCAACACTTCTTTTAAAATAAATTAAATGAATGTTTGTCCTAAATCTGTTTTCTTTGGATAATATTCTCTTAACAACCCATTTGAATTTTCGTTACTTCCTCTTTGCCATGTTGCATAAGTATCTGCAAAATGCACCTTTATATTTAATTTTTCTACGCTTTCCTTTATGTCGTAAATTCTTAAGTGAAATATTTTTTAGTTTACCAGTATAAATCCAATTATAAATAGTTTTAAAAGAAAGCTTACCATCTAAAAATGCATTAGAAATCTGCTTTTAAGACCAATTTTCATTATTCATTTTTAATTTTATTACGAGATAATTTTCTAGCAATAGTAAAATGGTGACGATGTAAAAATTTAGCAATAAAACGAGTAGAATAACCTAAAATAGAAATAACCTCTATACGAATACGTTCAGATATGGTAAGATGATGATAGCTCATTATGAATTTTCCTTTCATATAGGTTTTGTTTGGTAGCTTTATTTTACACAAAAATTCATAATGAGTCTTTTAATTTTTTAGATATCGCATTTCAGTATACAATCTATCATATAAAAAATAAATTATTTACAGGAGGAAATAACCTTATGAATTATATCAGTACAAGAGGCGGTGGCAGTCCTGTAAGTGCTGCACGTGCAATTATTAAAGGATTAGCTACAGATGGCGGTCTTTTTGTGCCACAGACAATTCCTACTATAGATAGAGATTTTATACAATCTTTATTAGATCTATCATATCAAGAACGAGCTAAAAAAATTCTTTCATTATATTTAACAGATTTTACAATGCAAGAAATAAATAATTGCGTTGAAAATGCTTATGGTCACCATAAATTTGATACTGAAAAAGTTGTTCCAACAGTTCAAGTAGAAGATAATAACTATTTATTAGAATTATGGCACGGGCCAACAAGTGCTTTTAAAGATATGGCGCTACAACTTTTACCACAGTTTATTTCTACTTCACTTCAAAAACTTGGTGATAAAAATGAACTCGTCATTCTCGTAGCAACTTCTGGTGATACAGGTAAAGCAGCGCTTGATGGTTTTAAAAATGTACCACAAACGAAAATCATCGTATTTTATCCTCAAGAAGGAGTAAGTAAAATTCAGCGTTTACAAATGCTTACTCAAGAAGGTGAAAATATCGCTGTCGTTGCTGTAAAAGGCAACTTTGATGACGCTCAAAATGGCGTAAAACAAATTTTTAATAATACAGCTTATAATGAATTATTAGCACAAAAAGGTTTTCAATTATCTTCTGCTAATTCCATTAATTGGGGCCGTCTTTTACCACAAATCGTATATTATTTTAGTTCTTATGCTGATTTAATCAATATGGGTAAGATTACTTTAGGTGATAAAGTTAATTTCACAGTACCAACTGGCAATTTTGGTGATATTCTCGCTGGTTTTTATGCAAAATGTATGGGATTGCCTGTAAACCGTTTAATCTGTGCTTCTAATGCTAACAATGTATTAACTGATTTTTTAACAACAGGTACTTACGATAAAAATCGTAAATTTTATAAAACAATTTCCCCCTCTATGGATATTTTAATTTCTAGTAATTTAGAACGCTTACTTTATCATATAACAAACGATACTCAAAAAGTAAGCAAATGGATGCAACAACTTCAACAAGAAGGAAAATACACTGTAGATGAAGCTACTTTAAAAGCTATTCAAGAAACATTCTGTGCAGGTTATTTAAATGATACTGATACAATGAATTGCATAAAAAATATATATACAAAAGATAAATATGTAGCTGATACACATACTGCTGTAGCTTGGCAAGTAGCTCAAGATTATACTGCTAAAACTGGTGAAACAATTCCTATGGTTATTTTATCTACAGCTAGTCCATATAAATTTAATGATAGTGTTTTAACTGCACTTGGCAAAAATATTGCAAATAAAGACGAATTCGCTCTTTTAGATGAATTGGCTCAAGTCAATAAAGATCCAATTCCACAAGGTTTAGCCAAATTAAAAACAGCAACTATCTTGCATAATAAAGTTTGTGAAAAACAAAATATGCTCCATAGTGTAAGCGAATTTTTAAATATTTAACATGTATTTTACAAATATTTAACATTTATTTTACACGTATTTTACACGGTTAATAGGCGATAATATATCGCCTATTTTTTTTTATTATGCTATAATAGTAATCAGCAGCTGCACTAACGACTTATCAGCTGTATATTTTTGTGTACATTTTTGGAATTAATGTAAAATTTATCTTCACAAAATATTTACATAAGTTTTACATATTAACAAGTCGATAGTGCCATTATTTTGATAAATATATAAGAAAGGATTTTAGTTACTGGTATTACTTTTAATTTTAAAGTAATATGTACCGGAAAAGCCGGGATTTTAAGCTCTGGGAGTATTGCATCAAACATTAATAATATTAATGGATACTATGAACAGAGAATATTGTTTTCAGTTGATTATTTTGAGAACAACAACAGTAACGTAAACGCATGTTTAGTTTTTTCAAAAAAAAGGATATGGAATTTTATGACTTGTTTATGACAAGTGCAAATTATTTTCATGACAGTGCACTCTTAATTCATAAAGTTATGTCAGGAAATAACGAAGCTGACGCTGGTTTCTTGGATATTACAAAAATCGAACACAATGCTGACGCTATCAATGACGAGATAATCGACAAATTAAATAAAACTTTTATCACTCCCATTGACCGCGAAGATATCTATGCACTGGCAAACGGACTTGATGATGGTGTAGATTTATTGCAAGGTACACTCCAACGTGCTATGATGTATCATCTCAAAAGTACAAGTGAAGCAGCTATCGCTTTATCCAATTTACTTATACAATCTACAACGGAAATTGTAAAAGCCTTCTCTATGCTTCATGAAGTTAGCAAACACGAACATGAACTTTTAGAATGTACTTATAAAATTAGCAAATTTGAAAGTGAAGGCGACCGTATTTATCGTAATGAAATTGCTTATTTATTTGAAAACATTAAAGACCCAATTGAACTCATAAAATGGAAAGATGTCCTTGGCGCTATGGAAGACACTTTAGACCATTGCGAAAAATTATCCGATTTATTGAGAGGCGTGGTAATGAAGTATGCATGAGTTACAATTTCTCATTATAACGGTAATTATTCTTTCTCTGTTATTTGATTTTATAAATGGTTTTCATGATACAGCTAATGCTATTGCTACTTCTGTATCTACACGAGCATTAAAACCTAGAACAGCTATTATAATGGCTGCATTTTTAAACTTTTTTGGTGCTATGTATAGTACAGGTGTTGCTAAAACAATTGGTGGCGATATTGTAAAATCAGCTAGTCATATTGATGAACATATTATTATAGCTGCACTTATTGGTGCTATTGTCTGGAACTTATTCACTTGGTGGATTGCTATGCCGAGTAGTTCATCCCATGCACTTGTCGGCGGAATTATTGGTGCTGTACTTGTATCCACTGGTGCTATCGGTCTTAATTTCTGGGGTATCGGTAAAATCGTACTTTCACTTATTTTATCACCAATAATCGCTATTGTATTTGGTTTCATTATGATGAATATCTTTTATTTCTTCTTCGGTAAATGTCGACCGTCCTCACTTAATAATAAATTTAAACGTATGCAAATTATAACAGCTACAACTATGGCATTTTCACACGGTTCAAATGATGCGCAAAAATCAATGGGTATCATAACTCTTGCTCTTTTAAGTGGCGGATATATTGATGTATTTGAAGTTCCTTATTATGTTAAAATTTTAGCAGCAACAGCGATGGCTTGTGGTACGGCAATTGGTGGTTGGAAAATTATCAAAACAGTTGGTGGCAAAATTTTCAAGCTCCAACCAATCAGTGGTTTTGCTGCCGATTTTAACTCTTCTATCGTTATTTTTTCTGCTACACTTTTATCATTACCAGTAAGCACAACACATGTTGTTTCTGGTTCTATCATGGGGGTTGGCAGTGCTAAACGTATTGGTGCTGTACGTTGGGGTACAGCGCAACAAATGCTAATGGCTTGGGTATTCACTATTCCGTGTACAGCTCTCGTTGGTGCAATTGTTTACTACTTAATGTGTTTCGTTTTAGGATTATAAATAACTATAAAATAAGCCAAATGATGTATTTCATTTGGCTTTTAATTTTTGTTATAATAAAGATAACATACTCTATATAAATTAATACATAAAATAATATACTAATCAGGAGGCGAATTTATATGCTTCAACTACAAAAATATCCATTAGTAGATATAGCAAAACAAAAACAAACAAAGCATCAATCTTTAATTACAGCGGTTAAAATTGATAATGTTCTACGCGATTTACAAACAGATATAACCCCAGATTCAAAAGTAGAATTTGTCGATATGTCACAAGAAGATGGTGTATTAGCTTATCAACGTAGCGTTTTATTTATTATGATGGCTTCTGTAAATCTACTCTACCCCGACAAAGAAGTCGTTGTCGAACATTCTGTCAATAACGGTGTTTATTGTGAGCTTCTCCCTAAAGGTGATTTAACTGCTGAAAAAGTGGCTAATATTGAAGCTAAAATGCGCGAATTTGTTGAAAAGAAAAAAGATATTTATAAAATTTATTTGCCACGTGAAGATGCCGTAGCACTATTTCGCGAATCACAACAAATAGAAAAATCAAAATTAGTCGAATCATTAAAACAAGATGTAGTAAGTTTATATTACTGCTCTGGTTATTACGATTATCTTTATGGCCCAATGTTATATAATACTTCTTTATTAGATAAATTCGCACTTGATTTTTATAATCCAGGGCTTATTTTGCGTACACCGCTTAAAAATGATCCTAATAACATTCCGCCAATAATGAAACAACGGAAATTATCTTTAATTTTATCTGAAGCTGACCGTTGGGCAGATATTTTAAAATGTAATTACGTAACCAATTTAAATAACTATATAAAAGAAAATAAAAGTGGCGATATAATTCGTATTTCTGAAGCTTTACATGAAAAGAAAATTGCCCAAATTGCTGACCATATTGTTGAAGATACCCAACATTTACGTCTAATTTTAATTGCTGGTCCTTCTTCATCAGGAAAAACAACATTTGCTCAAAGACTTAGAATTCAATTATTAGTAAATGGATTAAATCCTACTTCTATTTCTCTTGATGATTATTTTCTTGATAGAGAACAAACACCCAAAAATGAACATGGCGAATATGATTTTGAGTCTTTATACGCCCTTGATTTGGAATTATTTAACAAACATATGTTAGCTCTCTTAAATGGTGAAAAAGTAGAAATCCCTGTATATAATTTCTCTACAGGTTATCGCGAATGGAAAAATCATGTTGTTCAAGTAGAAAAAAATCAGCCCATTATCATTGAAGGAATTCATGGTTTAAATGATGAACTCACAAAAGACATCCCTAATAATATGAAATACAAAATTTACATCAGCGCCTTAACTCAATTAGCTATTGATGGTCACAATCGCATACCAACAACAGCGGCCCGCCTCATTCGTCGCATTGTCCGTGATAATCAATTTCGTGGTGCTCATCCATTAAAAACATTACGCCAATGGAAAGAAGTTCGCAATGGAGAAAATAAAAATATTTTTCCATATCAAGAAAATGCTGATGTAATGTTCAACTCTGCGCTTATTTATGAATTCAGTGTATTAAAAAAATATGCTCGACCACTTTTAACAAAAATTGATGCAACTCTTCCTGAATATAATATTTCTAAACGTTTAATAGATTTTCTTGATTATTTCGATGATATTTACAACGAGGATGATATACCAAATAACTCCATACTTAGGGAATTCATCGGCAAATCTTGCTTCTTCTAAAAATTTTATTAAAGATTGTTAAATAATATATGCCACTATCAAATGATAGTGGCTTTTTCTATAAAAAATCAAAGCTATTATATATCACGCTTACTTATTATCATAATATTTTTTTCTTGTAACATCTTAGCAAAAATTCCTTTACCTTTCACAAGTTTATGTGAAAAAGTTCCATCATAAATATATTTATTGCCACAAGTTAGGCTATTTGCTTTCAAGATAGCTAAATCTATTTTTTTGCTATATCTTGCATAACTTTTTGGGCACTATTTGTATATAATTCGGTCATATCTATCTTATCTTCAGTTATAATTTTGCCATTTAAATTCACTATGAATTGTTGTATCTAATATAAAATTTTTCCAGTACAAATATAACAATCCATTTCCATATGAAAATTAGGATAGTCATATTCTATTGATTTGACATCTCCTTTTCTAATAGTCTTTTTTCCTCTGTTTCTATTATTTCTTTTCGTTTATAATCTGGGCATTTTGGATTAGTACAAAATCCCTGTTTATTTAGTTTTCTAGCACAAAATGTACAGAATTTAAGCATGTTTTATTTCTTCTTTAACTTAAAGTAGCAAGAAGTTTCCTTCTTCTAAAGTGGGGGATGAATTGCTACTTTGACAGTTAGATATAATTTTGCTACACTATAATCAGTCGATAATAAACCGTGGGGCACACGGGGATAACTCATTGATATTTATTGTATTCAGAGAATATTTGAATAGCCCCCCTGCTTCTATGCAATGTATAGGCGGTGGGAGTATGTCACATATGGCAAAAGCAAATTATAATCAAGTTGATGGCATTGATAACAAGAGTAAGATTTAGATTAGATAAAGATTTTGATACAGATAAAAAATCTACATTTTATGTAAAAGCAGATGTATTACCTGAATTTTTAGGTGACCAAGACATCGCTGTAAGAGATAAAATAACAGATAATATAGCAAGAAACATAGAATATGATAACGACAGTACATAGTATAGCGTAGGGTTTGGATTTAGTGCAATGCTTAGCGACCATTCGTATGCTTTTCTTTATGTAGAAAAACTCTTTGGCAACGACAATGACAATTCGTATCAAATTAATTGCGGAGTACAATGGGCGCTGTAAGAGTTATAAAAATAAAGAAGAAGTATTTTGCTCTTTCTTTATTTTTATTTACTTATTTGAAAGAAAACATAAATTAATGTAGAATGTATTATGTGTTAGAGAGATCTTTAACATACTATAAAAAAAGGAAGGTCTTAATTATGAACAATAATGCTACTAAATTTCAAGAATATTTAACAGCAAATAATATTACAGGTTTCACTCAAGAGGAATTTAATGATGATTTTCATACTGTAATGTTTCGTTCTAGAATTGTCATTAAAGGGCAAGAAGTACCAATAGCGATAATTTTAGATGATAGTATTTACCGTATGATAAGAGTTCAGCTTGTACCTAGTATAGAAAATACAGCTGATGTAGTAGAATATCTAAATAAGTTAAATGCTAAATACAAATCATATAAATTTTATTTAACAGAACAAAATAATTTAATTTTAGATAGCTGTATCATGAGTAAAGATGAAGAAGATGAAAGTGAAGTCATCATAGCTTTGCTCAATACTATAGTAAAACAAATGCAAGATGAATATTCTGATTTAATGCATGTTATTTGGAGTAAATAAAGGAGATTTTTAAACAAAGAAACAAAGAACAAAAAGTTATTGATACATTTATATGTTTGAGCGTTCTTTGAATGGTGATAAAGATAGAATAATGTATGTAGCTACTTTTAGCAAAGAAGAATATGTATTAATTGTATTCGGTTTTGATAAAAATGGTAAATTATCAGAAATTGGCTTAAATATAATTCAACAGCAAAATAATACAGAAGCTCAAAATGCACAACAGCAAACACAAGCACAACAATAATGAATAAAGTAAGTTAAATAAAAATAGGCTTAAACTTAATTGAGAGTTTAAGCCTATTTTTTTAATATGCAGTAATACCGCCATCTACACTCCAAACAGCACCTGTTACAAAACTAGCTTTTTCACTAGCAAGAAAATGAATTACTTCGGCTACTTCTTTTGGTTTGCCAATGCGTCCAATAGGGTAAAGATTGATAGTTTCTTTTAGACTTTCAACGTCATTTTCAGCAAATTGTTGACGTGTTAATGGTGTATCTATATCACCAGGACAAACACAATTAGCACGTACATTATATGGTGCTAATTCCAGCGCTAAAGCCTTAGTAAAGACTGTTATAGCTCCCTTAGAGGCACAGTAGGCAGAACAGAAAAAATTGCCATTAATCCCAGCGTCAGAAGATATATTGACGATAGCAGGATTATTTGGACTTTTCTTTAAATAGGGTACAGCGTATTTACAGAGAAAATAAGTGCTTTTTAAATTAGTATTAATGATTTCATCAAATTCTACCTCGGTTACATCTTCAATAGCATTTTCTTTATAAATACCAGCGTTATTTATAAGAATATCAATTCCCTGATATTTTTCAATGACAGTATCTATCACTTTTTGGCAATTAATGGTAATACTAAGGTCAGCAGAAATAAAATCACAAAATAAATCTTTCTTTAAATATGGTTTTAAGCTTTTATGAGCTTCAATATATTTGTCTTTATGGCGACCGACTAAAATTACATTTATATTATTTTGCAAAAAAATTTGGGCTGTGGAAAGTCCGATACCTGATGTACCACCCGTGATGATTGCAATTTTCATGATATTATCCTTTATATTTATTTTAATAAAAAGAACCGAGTTTAAAAAACTCGGTTCTTTGGCGGATTAATTTGCTAAGAATTACTGATTTACAGCATCTTTTAAAGCTTTACCAGCTTTGAATACTGGATTTTTGGATTCAGGAATTTCGATAGTTTCACCAGTCTGTGGATTGCGACCTTTACGAGCCGCACGAGTTCTAACTTCAAAAGTACCGAAACCAATAATTTGTACTTTGTCGTTTTCAACGAGAGCTTTTTGTACGCTTGCAAAAACAGCATTAACAGCTTTTTCTGCATCTTTTTTTGTTAATTCTGCTGCTTCAGCAACACTTGCTACTAATTCGGATTTATTCACGAAGATAGCCTCCTTTAAAATAATTATCAAATTTAATATTATTCGCCGCTAAAGAGGTATTTCCTCTAAACGAGAGCATAATTTTTCATAAATTATGGCGCAAGCTCTCTATACATAAGGATTATATCACAACTTATCAAATCCTTATATAGCTAAAGACAAAATTTTTGTAGATTTCTTTAGTTATATAAGGACTTGATAGTCCTTATTCGTTTTTCTCAAGCATTTTGGCTTCTTGCCAAAGGTCATCGAGGTCTAAAAGGGATAATTGCTCCCATTTTTGTTGTTTTTCTTTAACTTTATTTTCAATATAAGAAAATCTGTGTTTAAATTTACGGTTAGTTCTTGTAAGTGCTATTTCTGGATCAATTTTAAGGAAACGAGCTAAATTTACTATTGTAAATAAAACGTCGCCTAATTCCTCTTCAATACGTTCAGGTGTAGCGTCAACAGTAGCCTCTTCTAATTCTTCGACTTCTTCGCGTAATTTGTCCCATACAGGGTCAATATCTGGCCAATCAAAGCCAACTTTAGCTGCTTTATGCTGTAGTTTATAAGCAAACATAAGAGAGGGCAAATCTTTTGGTACACCGTCTAATACAGATTTGCGGTCTTTCTTTTCGGCGCGTTTTATAGCTTCCCAATTAGTGAGCACTTCATCAGCATCTTTGACAGTGATATCACCAAAGACATGCGGATGACGACGGATAAGTTTTTCTGTAATGCCGTTGATTACATCTTGCATGGAAAAAAGATTAGCTTCTTCAGCCATGCGAGCATGGAATACAATTTGCATTAATAAATCGCCGAGTTCCTCACAAAGTAAGTCTTTATTTTCAAGATCAATAGCTTCAATTACTTCATAGACTTCTTCAATTAAATTGCGACGCAAAGATTTATGTGTTTGTACAATATCCCATGGACAACCGCCTGGACTACGCAATGTTTTAATGACGTCTTCTAATGGTGATAAATCAAATGTTTGCTCCCGTGGTGGCATTTTACCGATATATAAACTGGTTAAATGGTCAATATGTTCTTGTCGGTCGAGTTCATATAGTGGAATTTGACGAATTTCTTCATCTGGTAGACTGAGATTACGAATAAAGGTTACAGGATAATCTTCTGGATAATGTTCCATTAAAGTTAGCTTCGTATCAGAAGCAACATGTTGATTATAAACCTGTGTTACGACAAGTGCTGAGGGCATATCTTCGCTTGGCAAATTATCAAGGTCGACTGCATCAAGGATTGTCAATCCATCGATGGGGTCAATATTCAAGCGTTGATATAAGACTTCCATAAAACTCATGCCTGGTAATATTTCTAATTCAACACCAGCTTTTTTAGCTTTGTCGCGGATAATTACGACCGTTTTTTCTGCTACGAGCGGACTTCCAGGCACAGCATAAACAACATTTGAACCATTTTGTGCTTCTGTAATTAATTTTTCAGCAATGCTATTATATACTTCTTCAAATGAAGCACATTTTTCATAGAATTCATCACAAGAAGTATAGGTTATATTGCGTTTATCAAGTTGTTCTACTGTAGGATGAATGGCTGTGCGCAGTATTAATTTATCTGTAGATGTTATTTTATCCCAAGTATCAAGGGTGATTAAACCGAAATTTCCAGGACCTAATCCTATAATTGTAATTTTTCCCATAAGTATTACCCTTCGCTTTCAGAAAAAAAGTAACCGCTGGCTGTACCCCGCGCGGTTACTATGAATTTGATTAATACCTAATATAAAGCAATAAATTCATTTTGTCAATCAAAGATTGCAGAAAACTGCCGTTTCATAAGGTTTTAATGTAATTTTTTTTGTTTTTTATGTCATTTTGAGGATTATTTGAGTAATTATTTTAGATACATTTATAATCCATGAGATTATACGGAAATTCAATTTCATATTTTTTTGGATAGAAATTACAGATGACAATGAATTTTTGTTCGTTATAATTGTGTTCATAGGCAAAGATTTGTTTATCATCAGGTAAAAGTGGTTTTATATCACCATAAGCAAATACATCGTATTGCTTACGAAGATTTTCTTAGAATATTTATTTTTGCTAAATAGCAGTTGATATAGTATCATTTATATAAGGTAGAATAGATTTAGGAGGAATTTTTTTGAAAAAGCTTGTAGTAGTTGGCGAAATTTTAGTCAATGAAGCTATAAATGCCAATGTTAAACGCATGGTAATAAAAGCTCCGCAAATTGTGGAATTGGCACAACCTGGGCAGTTTGTGCATGTGAAAAAGATAGACAGTGTAAACTTTTTACGTCGTCCATTTAGTATTGCTGACGCTGATAAAGAAAATGGTACAATTACGCTTATTTATCGTATTGTAGGCAAAGGTACAGCAGAATATGCACAAATGAAAGTCGGCGAAAAATTTAGTATTTTAGGACCGATAGGCAATGGTTTTGAATTAAAGAAAAGTAGACCGTTACTTATTGGCGGTGGTGTAGGTATTGCTCCACTTATTTATTTATCTCGTCAACTTAAAGATGAAAAACCAATTTTACTTATTGGTGGAAAAAATAAAGATGAAGTTTTCTGGAAAGATTATTTAGAAGAATTTGCTGATAAAATTTATATTACAACAGATGATGGCTCTATTGGTTTTAAAGGTTTTACTATTCAATTATTGCCACAGATTTTGGCGGAAAATAAAATTGAACATATTTATACTTGCGGGCCTAATATAATGATGGAAGGTGTAGCAAAACTTGCTCACGAGAAAAACATTGATTGTCAAGTTTCATTAGAAAAACGTATGGCTTGTGGTATTGGAGTTTGTCTTGGTTGCACTTTTGAAGGAAAATTGACGAAGAAAAGACGCAAAGTTTGTACAGAAGGACCTGTATTTCCATCGAAGGAGGTATTTTAAGTGAATTTAGCAGTAAAAATCGGCAATTTACATTTAAAAAATCCAGTAATGGGAGCTTCAGGAACGTTTGGCTTTGGCAAAGAATATGCTGATTTTTTGGATATAGATAAAATAGGTGCTATTGTAACGAAAGGGGTTACTCCTCTGCCTCGTAGTGGTAATCCAGGTGTACGTATTGCTGAAACACCATCTGGTATGCTTAATTGTATTGGTCTTGAAAATCCAGGTGTAGAAGTTTTTATTAAAGAAATTTTGCCAGAAATAAAAAAATACGATACAGCTGTAATTGTAAATATTTCTGCTGGAACAGTAGCAGAGTATGCTAAAATGGCGTATATGCTGGATATTGATGGCGTAGATGCGTTGGAAGTAAATATTTCTTGTCCAAATGTTAAAGAAGGCGGTATCGTTTTTGGAACAGATCCCAAAGCTGCCGCAAGTGTAACACATGCTGTTAAAACTCATACGAGTAAAACTGTTATAGTTAAATTATCACCAAATGTAACAGATATAGTGGCTATGGCAAAAGCAGTAGAAACTGCTGGAGCAGATGCAATTTCCTTGATTAATACTTTAACCGGCATGATAATTGATATAAATACACGAAAACCGCTTTTAGGTAATATTACTGGCGGATTATCTGGCCCTGCTGTAAAACCAATAGCAGTACGTATGGTATGGCAAGTAGCAAAAGCCGTAAATATTCCGCTTATCGGTATGGGCGGTATTACTTGTGCTGAAGATGCTATTGAATTTATCCTAGCAGGAGCTTCGGCTGTAGCTATTGGTGCTTATAACTTTGTTGAACCATCAGCACTCCAGATTATAACCAATGGCATAGCAGATTATATGCAAAAACATAATATTGAAGATATTAATGAACTTATAGGAGCGATACAAGCTTAAATATAGAATTTTACCAAGTGAATTTTTGATTAATAATGGATAAAGCTAAATAAAATAAGCCTTCCAAGCATTTATTCATCATTTCCATAAAAAATTAAAACCACTTGGTAAAATTTTTTTATATCCTTGAATAGTAAGGCTTTATAAGGTATAATAAAAAAAGAAAGCTTGATAAATAGAGGGATTAATAGAAACATAAGATGTATTTGAATAGCTCCCACTGCGGGGCGTTTATAAAATTTTTAAGGATTAATAGAAACATAAGATGTATTTGAATGCGGTTACCTGTTAAATCCCGCAGGAATTCCATGTGATTAATAGAAACATAAGATGTATTTGAATGCTTGTATAAGGCTGTGAAAAGACAACTTTTTTTGCGATTAATAGAAACATAAGATGTATTTGAATAAGACATTGAAATGTTACTGTTAATAAAGTGACCGTGATTAATAGAAACATAAGATGTATTTGAATATAAGTGGGACAATCAAATTTAATATTGAATATTGAGATTAATAGAAACATAAGATGTATTTGAATATAAAATAAATACAAGCAAGTTATGGCAACAAGTAAGATTAATAGAAACATAAGATGTATTTGAATCTGATATTTGCCGATAATTCGTGATTGCCCTTTACAGGATTAATAGAAACATAAGATGTATTTGAATTCTTCTTCAAAAACAACATTTGTTACGGTTAATAAAGATTAATAGAAACATAAGATGTATTTGAATGTGGGCAAATTTATATTGTCCACGCTAACCACCCAAGATTAATAGAAACATAAGATGTATTTGAATCTAGCTTTTTTATCCCACCAGCGTATTTGTGCTTGTGATTAATAGAAACATAAGATGTATTTGAATTCATACTCCGTTTTTATGACTGGTAACTTATAGGTAGATTAATAGAAACATAAGATGTATTTGAATCCACTCCATGTGCTGTCATATTTGTCTTTAACGTTGGATTAATAGAAACATAAGATGTATTTGAATTTTTGTGGTGTGATTCATGGTAATCGCTCCTTTTTTGATTAATAGAAACATAAGATGTATTTGAATGGATGAAAATTTGCAAGACTCCCTCCCCGTAAATAAGATTAATAGAAACATAAGATGTATTTGAATAGCATTTATCGAGTTTTTATCGAGTTTTAGTAATTTGATTAATAGAAACATAAGATGTATTTGAATGTGCTACAAATAAAAAGGTCTCCGTCTTCAACTCCGGATTAATAGAAACATAAGATGTATTTGAATGTG
>C._urophasianus_2_cecum__coassemble_127_pt1 | contig 20542 bp, 22 predicted proteins | sample C__urophasianus_2_cecum__metabat2_low_PE_006 | metagenome-assembled genome bin C | reverse complement strand
TAGAAAAAAATTCTACCTATCTATGTTACCCCAACATTTGACAAAGAGCCTAAAAAAATAGAAAATGCACTTTGAAATCAATCAAAGTGCATTTTTTTTTGCTCATTTTCCAATACGGCTTGATAAACATCACGCTTAGCAATATTTAATGCCTTAGCTGTCATCTTTATTGCGTCTTTTTTGGAAATTCCCTCATCTATTAATTTTTCTACATATTCAACGGGTGAAAAAGAATTATTTTTCTGTTCTAACACAATTTCATTTTCATCTGCACCGGCAACTATTACAACAAATTCGCCACGTGGTTCATTTCGCATAAAATAATCTCTTAACTGCATTAAAGACCCACGTTTAAACTCTTCAAATTTCTTGGTAAGTTCTCGACAAGTTGCAGCTTGCCTATTTTCCCCAAAAATTTGTGTTAATTCTTTTAACATCTCTTTCAAATGATATGGCGTTTCATAAAAAATCAATGTTTCTGTACGATTTTTTATACTCATGAGTAATTCGCGTCTTTTTTTTGCCGTTTTGGGTAAAAACCCAATAAATGAAAATTTTACTGTGTCCAGCCCAGAACAAATAAGCGCAGATAAAGCTGCATTAGCTCCTGGTATTGGGGTTACTTGAATATCTTCTGCAATTGCCAATTGTGCTAAATGTGTACCAGGGTCAGCTATTCCTGGCAAACCTGCATCACTTACTACAGCAATATTACTACCCTCATTTAATTTTTCAATAAGTTGAGGTCCTTTTTTTAATTTATTATGTTCATGATAACTTATAAGCGATGTATGAATATCATAATGTGCCAGTAATTTACGTGTATTACGTGTATCTTCTGCTGCTATTAAATCAACTTCATTTAATATTCGCACGCCACGATATGTCATATCTTCTAAATTGCCGATAGGAGTAGCTACTAAATATAAACAACCTTTTTTTTGTTCTTCCATTTATTTTCCCTCCAGTTCAGACAATTTATCTGGATAATAATATTTCAATAATGGTTTAGTATAATCGCCATTATCTTCATGTACAACAAGCGTTGGCTCTACTTTAAGACCACCTGGGGCGCCATCTTTTACACCTTCAATCAATACGATATTCGGTGATTTATCTCGTTTGGGCTGTACCAGACAAAGTCGTTTAACTGCTATTTTATATTTATGAAAAGCTACCATGATTTCTCCTAGACGTTCTGGCAGATGAACCATAGCAAAACGACCATGATATTTGAGTACATAACTTGCTGCTCGTACCACATCATCTAATTTTGCCGTAATTTCATGTCTTGCTCTTGCCACACCATCAAGTAAATTTAATTGACCTTGATTTATTTGACGATATGGTGGATTGGATACGACAAAATCCATACTTTTAGCTTTGTAATACTGTTCTATCTTGCATAAATCACCCTGTTGTACATGAATTTTATCTTCTAATTTATTAAGTTGCATATTACGCCCAGCAATTTCTGCCGTGACAGTATTTATTTCCAGTGCTTCCATTTTCTTAACTTTTGATGACAATAATAACGGAATAACTCCTGTTCCAGTACCCAAATCCAGACCGTAAGCATTTTTGCGCACTGTAACAAAATGAGCCAATAATACTGCATCCAGCGAAAAACAAAATTCATTTTTATGCTGAATGATTTTCAGCCCATCAGCTAGTAAATCATCTATTCGTTCATTTTCATTAAGTTTAAATGTCATCGTCATCTTTTTCTATGACATCTTCCCATGAAGCTACTATTGTTTTCTTCGTATCGAGCAGAACTGTTACGGTACGTTTCTGCATATTTATAGATATAGCTTTTCCTTCGCCTTCTATAGATACAATACGGCTACCTTGTTTTGGCGGTGCTATAATGCTATTATGCTTATTACAACCTTGATATAAATCATTTTCATATTTTAAACAACACATCAAACGACCACAAATACCTGAAATTTTCGTTGGATTTAAAGATAAGCTTTGGTCTTTCGCCATACGAATAGATACAGGTTCAAAATCACCTAAAAAAGTCGCACAGCAAAGTGGTCTACCACAACAACCAATACCACCAAGTAATTTAGCTTCATCACGCACTCCAATTTGACGTAATTCAATACGCGTATGGAAAATAGCCGCCAAATCTTTAACAAGTTCACGAAAATCAATGCGTCCATCAGCAGTAAAATAAAATATAATTTTATTCACATCAAGCGTATATTCTACGCTGATTAACTTCATAGGTAGCTGTCTGTTTTTAATTTTTTCCTCACAGATTTTATATGCTTCCTGTTCCTTTAAATTATTCTCAGCAAGTTTAGCTCTATCTTCATCAGTAGCTTTGCGTTGTACTTCTTTAAGTGGTTGCACAACTTCTGAATCTGGTACATCACGCGGACCGATTACCACTGTTCCAAATTCAATACCACGAGCCGTCTTTACTACAACGCCATCACCTTGTGCCAAAACCAACTCACCAGGATTAAAATAATATATTTTGCATGCTTTTTTAAATCTTACACCTACAACGGTTTGCACGTATTTTCCTCCTATTTTAGCTCTCGCCATTTTAACATAAAATCCTGCATCATAAGTTTTAAATCCGCATTGGATTTCAAATGAATTGCAAGATTTTCACTAAGTTCTTGATAAATAAACAGTTTATTTATAGAAAACTGCTTTGCTAATTTATCAAGCTCTATTTTTTTATTTCCATTATATAATAAACTTTCATCTGCTCTAGCTTTTATCAGCAATAAATCACGCATAATCATTTGTAAAAAATTTACCCATTGCATGACTTTTTCTCTATCCATAACTGCAAATTCATCACTAAGTTGCCAAATATATTCAGCCGTTATATCCATAGAAACAAATTTAAAAGCACTATCACATAAGTTAAGGCTTTCTTCATCAAGAAAAGCTAAAGCTTGTTTCATACTACCATTGGCTAAATTAGCAATCGTTTTTGCTTTACTACTTTCTATACTGTATTTATGCTTTAAAATCGACATAATTTCTTTTTTATCAAGCGGAGCAAAATATATTTTCATACAACGCGATAAGATTGTTGAGAGTAGCATATCTTTATTCGCCGTTATCAATATAAATATAACTTCACCTGTCGGTTCTTCCAAAGTTTTGAGCAGACTATTTGCCGCCGCTTCATTCATATATTCTGCACCATCAATAATTACTACTCGTTTATCAGCTAGATATGGCGACAGAGCAATTTGCGACTGCATTTGCCTAATTTGTTCTATTTTAATGTTTTTTGCTTTGCCTTCTGGTTGTAAATAATAAAAATCTGGATGATTTCCTCTAGCAAAAGTTTTGCAAGAAGTACATTCATTACATGGAGAATTTTCTTTACCGCAAAAAAGTGCTTTTGCCAAAGTCATTGCGGTCAATTTTTTGCCGATACCTTCAATACCCGTAAACAAAAGCGCATGCGGCAACCTTTTTTCCGCTAAAAGTTGCCGCAAATCCTGTCTTATCTGTGTATGACCTTGTATACTAAACCAATCGCTCATTTCAATTATACCAGAATAAATTATCTAATATTGTACTTAGCTGTCCGCACTGTTTTATCAAGTCCTGCTTATCTTTCTTATTGACAGCTTCACTGATTTCTTGCAAAATTATATCCATTTCGCTAACTTTAGCATAAAAATTTTGTTGTGGCATATTTTCCCATGAAGATTTTGTACCTGCTATATATAGTTTAGTTACAGCAACTGATACAAAATCTTTTACTAAAGCTTGATACGATTGCATATTTTCTACAGTCGGATTTTCCACTAAAAGCTTATATTCTGCCAATATTTTTTCCTTTTGCTTATTTACATCAGATATCAACAATTCTTCCATATTCATTCCCCTACATCTGCAAAAAACATAAAAAACAAACCAAAGAGCTTGAAATTAGTATACCATAAACATTTTTATTTATAAATAGTTTTTCATACATGCTAGTACATCTTGATGTATATCCTCAATAGTGCGTAATTGCCCATTTTCAGCACAATTTACTATATCCCAACCATATTGCTTTGCCATCTGTTCATAAACAACATGACATTTAGCTAAATATGCTGTATCTTTTTCATGAATATCTTTAACAATTTTAGTTTTATTGGCTCTTTGTTCAATCAACTTATCGCTTAAATCAATCGGCATATTCAAAAAAATAACCTTATCTGGTACGGGTAACCCCATTTTAGTAAATTCAGTATCCCAAAGCCAATGTAAAAACTTTTTACGCTCTACTTCATCTTGAATTTTTACCGCTTGATGTACCATATTAGAAGTCGTATATCTATCAGCTAAAATAATAGTTCCTTCTTCATACGCCTTCTTCCATTTTTTACGATATGAAGCATATCTATCTACAGCAAAAAATAATGATGCTACATACGCATTGACATCATCAGCATGACCACCAAATTCACCTCGTAAATACATCTTAACAGGTGCGCAAGCTTCACTTTCATAATCAGGATATTCCACTTTCATAACTTTTTTCCCCATACTTAATAATTTATCGTATAGTAATTTAGTTTGTGTAGCCTTACCTGAACCATCGCCTGCTTCAATGATTATCAATTTGCCCTGCATTTTTATTCCTCCACAACTCTTATTGTTTCCAAACTCATATCTTCCGGCCCGATAATATTACCGCCATTTTCTTTTTGTATCGCAACATAATCAATAATTTCACGACTTATTTTCTCACCTGGATAAATTATCGGTATACCTGGCGGATAAAAAGTTATCACTTCACCTGCAATATAACTTTCACTCTGTTTAAATTCAATTTTTCTCGTTTGCTTAAACATTGCTTCACGTGGGGATAATACATATTGAGGCAATGAGGGCAATTTTATTTGCACGAGTTCTTTTTGTTTTTTATCAGCAAAATCTAATGCCAAATTTTTCAAAGCATTATACAAATAATCACATTCATATTGACTATCTGCATAAGAAATTATAAATAACAAATTATAAAAATCCGATAACTCACATTGAATTTTATATTTATGACGTAAAACAGCTTCTGCCTGTGATCCACTTATGCCAAGAGAACGTACACTAACAGTTATTTTCGTTACATCTAAAGCGAATTTTCCTTCAGTCGTCATATACTCTCTACCAAAACAATATAATCCTGCTATTTCATTAATTCTACGACGCAAATTCTCTGCTAAATCCACAGCTTTTTCTATAAGTTCATGACCATTTACTGCCATCTGTGCTCTTGCTGTATCAAGAGATGCCATGAGTAAATAATTAGGGCTTGTCGATTGTACCAAACTACACATTTTATTAAAACGCTCTTTATTTACACGCTTTCCCTGCATATGCAATAATGAAGTCTGTGTCATTGCGCCCAAAATTTTATGTGTACTTTGTGCGACAATATCCGCTCCTATATCTAATGATTGTATAGGCAATCTATCCGAAAAAAGTAAATGTGGCCCATGTGCTTCATCGACAAGTAGCAACATATTATGTTTATGTACAATATGTGTAATCGTTTTTATATCACCAGCTACACCATAGTAAGTTGGATAGACCATAACCAAAGCTTTTGCTGTTGGATTTTGTGCTATAACAGCCTCTACAGCACTTGGGGTAATACTCATAGCAATTCCCAAATTTTCATCTATTTCTGGCTGAATAAATATCGGTTCTGCTCCAACAAGTACCAAAGCCCCTAATACGCTACGGTGTGCATTGCGTGGCACAATAACTTTATCACCAGGATTTAATGCTGTTAAAAGCATAGCATGAATTGCACCTGTTGTCCCATTAATAAAAAAGCGACATTCATCCGCTCCATACAAATCAGCAGCTAAATCCTGCGCCTCTTTTATACAGCCTGTTGCACCATGAATATCATCCAATTCTTCCATTAACGAAACTTCCATTTTTAATCCATCACTTGTGATAAGTTCACGCATTTCTTGCGGTGCGCCTTTACCTTGTTTATGACCTGGGGTATGAAAAGCCATTGCTCCATCTGCAATATAATTCTTCATCGCTGTAAATAGTGGCGTTTTATTTTGCTCCATTATAATCCTTCCTTTAGTTAAATTCCGTGAATATTATACTATATTTCCCTACATTGCCCAAATATAATAAAAAACTATGACATTTATTCCTATAATAAAAATATTGAGGCAAGAAAAATTTCTCTTGCCTCAATAAAAAACTCTATAACTATTTTCGTCTACTTGCCATTATCATACGAATAATTGTAATAACAATAAATATAGCTATAGCGCCAATTGTTATTTCACTAAGTGCAGACATTTTATCATTCGTTTCTGGTGACATCATCATAAAAACTATGCCTAAAACCACTAAAATAACAATTAAATTAATTAAAGTTCCTAATTTTATAACAGCTCCTCCTCTCTTATCACTGTTCCCAAGCTACAGTTCGTGGCAAACTAAAACCATTAAAAGTTGTAGCTGATACTTTACTATATGCACCTGCATTTACTGCAATAAGCAAATCACCTATTTTTAAATTCGAACAATATATTTCATTTTTTATAATATCTAAAGAATCACAACTCGGTCCTGCCAAAGTTGCCACTGTTTTTTTACCGTTTTTAAATGAACGTATATCATAATCCCAATGGTCAAAAAGCTTACCAGAAAAGCAACCATATATCCCGTCATCTACATAGTACCAATCTCGACCATTACGTTGTTGTTTACCAATTACTGACATTAAAATATTTACAGCACTAGCACAAATATAACGCCCCGGCTCTGCCCATACTTCTACGTCTGTAAAATATTCTTCAATATATTTATTAATATCTGTCATTATTTTAATAGTATCAATATTATTTTGCAATGTAGGAGCTGGCAAGCCTCCACCTATATCTATATATTTTATATCAATTCCATTTTGATACGCTCTATCTATCAAACCTCGCACTAATTTAAAAGCACTTAAATAAACTTGTGCTGAATGAGTTTGACTTCCTACATGAAAACAAATTCCTACAGCTTTTAATCCTTTTTGCTTAGCATACTGTAAAAGTTCAATAATCTCATTTTCTTCTGCACCAGATTTAATATTAAGATTTATAACTACATCAGATTGTTTGATTTTAACACGTACCAAAACTTCTGCATTCGGCACATATTTTACAATTTTATCCACTTCAGTTTTACTGTCAAAAGTCATACGTTTAACGCCGACTTTTTGGGCAGTTTCTAATCCTTTCTTCGTTTTTACAGGATTAGCGTATATCATGCGCTCACCTGAAATCTTCAGCTTTTCTAACTTTTCAATTTCCCCATCTGAAGCTACATCAAAATTACTGCCTAAATCTCGTAATTTTTCTAAAATACATATTGCTGGATTTGCTTTAATTGCATAATAAATTTTTAGCCTTGGAATATGCTTCTGCAATAATTTGTAATTTGCCTCAATATGTTTTGTAGAAATAACCTCCATTGGTGTAGCATATTGATTTGCCAACATTTCAGCATTTTCTTTTGTCAGTATAAAACTATTCATTAACATCCCCTTATTTCTTGCATAGTATCGTTGTTATGCCAAAATAAAAATTCATTTATTTATAGATTATTCAAATAAATAAACTTATGCTAAGTATACTACATTTCTTATAAAATTCAACCCTAAAAAATTAAACAAAAAAGACGATTGCCAAAGCAATCGCCTTTTCTAATCAATATTTAAATATTAAAGTACGGATTTAACTGTTTTTACTACATTTTCAACAGTGAAGCCGAATTTTTTGAAGAGTATTGCTGCCGGAGCAGAAGCACCGAAACTATGCATAGTTACAACAGCACCATCTAAACCTACATATTTACCCCAACCAAAATCTGTTCCTGCTTCTACAGCTACACGAGCACGAATAGCTTTTGGAAGAACTTTTTCTTTATATTCAGCAGATTGCTGTTCAAAAAGATCTACGCAAGGCATACTTACAACACGAACATCAATATTTTCTTTTGCTAATTCAGCTTTTGCATCTAAAGCTAAAGATACTTCAGAACCTGTTGCAATGATAATTGCATCTGGAGTTTCTTTTGTGGAATCAGCAATTACATAGCCACCTTTTAATGCTTCTTTGGAGCTACCTGCAAGTTGTGGTAAATTCTGACGAGTAAGTACCAATGCTGTAGGAGTTGTTTTACTTGTTACAGCAAGATACCAACCAGCAGCTGTTTCTGTTGCATCAGCTGGACGGAATAAATTGAAGTTCGGCATAGAACGAAGCATTGCATACTGTTCTACTGGTTCATGTGTAGGACCGTCTTCGCCAACACCAATACTATCATGTGTGAATACCATAGTAATTGGCAATTTCATAAGAGAAGCAAGACGGAGCATTGGTTTAGTATAATCACTAAATACAAAGAATGTTGCACCATAAGCTCTTAAACCACCATGAAGCTGTATACCATTTACAATAGCAGTCATAGCAAGTTCACGTACACCAAAATGTAAATTACGTCCAAGATAATCATTTTTGGAGAAATCGCCGGCATCATTCATATGAGTTTTATTAGATGGTGCAAGGTCAGCACTACCACCGAAAAGATTTGGCATTCTATCTTTTAAACGATTAATCATTGTACCAGAAAGAGCGCGAGTTGCTACAGCTTTATCTTCATATGCCCAATATGCTTCATCATTTAAGAGAGCCTGTGCATCAACTTCACCAAAATATTTATCCCATAAAGCTTTGCATTCTGGATATTTAGCGCAATAATCAGCAAAAAGTGTATTCCAAGCTTCTTCAGCTTTTTCTCCTTCTTTAGCTAAAGCACTATAATTATCGTATACTTCTTGTGGAACATAAAATGGTTCTTGACTTGGCCAACCTAAAAATTCTTTCATGGCTTTAATATTATCTACACCGAGCGGTTCACCATGAGCCGAAGCTTTGCCTTGTTTTGCTGGGCAACCATAACCAATTTGAGTTTTAACTGTAATAAAAGAAGGACGTGTTTTATCAGCTTTTGCTTCTTCGATTGCTTTGCCAATAGCTACTAAATCATTGCCATCTTCAACTGTAATAGTCTGGAAACCGAATGCTTCCATACGTTTTTGAACATTTTCTGTGAAAGCAATGTCCGTACTGCCTTCAATAGAAATTTTATTACTATCGTAGAAAACAATTAATTTGGATAAACCAAGTGTACCTGCGAGAGAGAATGCTTCAGAAGAAATACCTTCCATCATGCAACCATCGCCACCAAGTACATAAGTATAATGGTCAACAACAGGAAAATCTGGCTTATTGAAAGTTGCTGCTAAATGAGCTTCTGCCATAGCCATACCAACAGCCATACCCATACCAGCGCCGAGAGGACCAGTTGTAGCTTCAACACCTACTGTATGACCGTATTCTGGATGACCTGGAGTTAAAGAGCCATCTTGACGGAAATTTTCGAGATCTTCTTTTGTCAGACCATAACCAAATAAATGTAATAAAGCATAAAGCATGGAAGAACCATGACCACCGGATAAAATAAAGCGGTCGCGATTTGCCCACTGTGGATTTTTAGGATTGTGGTGCATATGTTTGCCCCAAAGTTCATAAACGATAGGAGCGCAACCAAGTGGAAGACCTGGATGACCGGAATTGGCTTTTTGCACTTCGTCAGCCGATAATACACGGATGGCATTAACGGATAAAGTATTGATGTCTGTCATGTTTTATCTACCCCTTTTTCATCATATTAGAATTAATAGTTGTTTTATCAGCCCTAAGGTTGTATTACAACTTATTATACTAAAATACAATTTTCTAAATCAAACAAATTTATTATAATTTATATTTAGAAATTTTTCAATAAAAAACTGATTTAAACAGAACAAATGTCCAAAAATATAAGGTCTATATTGGAATTGCCGATATAGACCTTATACTAATTTTTACAATCTTGTTTTTAATTTTTTTATATAGTAATATTATTTATGGTTATTGTTTTATTATATTGTTTTTGTTTAACACTTATTAAAGTATTTTAGTAAGTGTTATTTTTTTGCATAAACTTTACCATACATTGCATCTTGTTCTTGACGTACGTGATAAAGTTGTGTACTTGTATCAAGCTGTACCATATCCATAGTAAGAAGCTGACCTTTTTTAGCATCTTTAAGCATACGAGCTTTTTTATTGATTAAACCGTAGATTACATAGCCTTTTTCATAAGTTTCTTGCGATGTTGCAATAGAACCATATGTTGTGTAACCACCGATACCATCAATATATTCGCCTGCTTTGAGATCGCGTTTCGCAACTGTAATACATTCACTTACTGGGCCATCAATAGGTATGATTGTTGGTTCTTTATCGATAATAGCTTTAGCAACTGTAAGTGGAGTTTCAAGGTTACATAAATGATAAGGACGATATAAAGTCCAAAGTGGACCAGGTCCCATGCTATGATATTGCATTTGATATGCAATTTCTTCATTTTCTGTAGCAACTGTTACAAATACGCCAGGAGCAATACCATTTACATATTCAACTACACCATGTTTGTTTAAAATACCACCATCTTTTTTAAGTTTAAAGATTTCATTTAATTCCTTGCAACGTTCAGCAGGGCTAGCGGATGGACCATGACCACCGATTACATCAGGAACAAGGCCAGTTGCATTACTCATAGCAGTCATTTCTACCATTGTTTTTGTACCATCTTTGAAAGCACAAAGCATTCTTGGACTCATTTTACGACGAGTAGCTTCAGCTAAAACTGTATCTGGGTTGCATTCATAATCGAGTTTATTATTTTTACCTTTACCCATTACTTTTACTTCCATACCCATAGCTTTAGCAAAGGAATAAAGTTCCATAACAGCACCTGGTTCGTCGCCAGCAGAACCTGTGTAAATAACACCATTTTTATCGCCTAATTTTTTAAGATAAGAACCAATGACAACGTCAGTTTCAACGTCCATCATTACTACATGTTTATGATTATTCATAGCATCAATAGCAATTTTAACACCAACTTCTGGTACACCTGTTACGTCAATTGCACATTCAACGAGATTAGCTTGAGCGATAAGGTCAGAATTATCTGTTGCTACGAATTTACCCATTTCCATATATTTGTTTACATCAGATAAAGTATTTGCTACTGCAATCTGTTCATCAGAAATGCCTGCATAATGGAAAGCGTTAATTACACTCTGCAAATTAATATCTGCCACTAAAGAAGGAGAAATACCTTTCATGATTGCCATTTGAGAAACCATACCGCGACCCATTTGACCTGCACCAACGATACCTGTGCGAATGATTTTACCTTCTTCTTCGCGTTTTAAAAGTTTTTTGTCCATGTTTAACATAAATTCCACACTCCTAATTCTCTAAATACATCTCTTTTATCTGGTTGCCTGACAAATCGCCTTCATCAGGCAAACCTCACCTTATATAACCTTTTATAGTTATTTAATAACTCATCTATTAATATATTTCAATTTTGGTGCCTTTGACTATATCATCTTCTGTCAATGGTTCATCGCCCTTTAACATGATATGTCCTGGCAAATCTGGTACATCTCTACCTGCAAAATTAATAGTAGCATGTCCAAGTTCTTTGAAAGTATGCTGTGCTTCATCACCTACAGCCGTAACTTCAAAAACTTTATCACCGATAATAAATGTATCACCTACTGCTATATCACTTTTAAGTTCAGCAACAGTATGCAATATAGATATTTCAGCAAGTTCAGACGGAGCATTATCATTGAACAGAATAATATAATTTAATTCTTTCAAAAAAGCTTTCGCTTCACTGCCCCAACCTGTAATTTCAGAACTATATTTCATCTAAATAACATCTCCTTTACTCGCTTTTCTTTCATTAATATATATTATTAGGAATATAAACCTATACTAAATACATAAGCAATAACTACAGCTAATGGACCTGTAATAAGGCGAGAATATAAAACTGCTGGTACACCAAGTTCAATTGTTTCTGGTTCTGCTTCACCAAGACTTAACCCTACTGGTACGAAGTCAGCACCAGCTTGAGCATCAATAGCAAACAATGCTGGAAGTGCATACTGTGGTGGAATATTTCCAAGACCAATCTGTACACCCAAGAGGCTACCAACAATCTGAGCAATTACTGCACCTGGACCAAGTACTGGTGAAATGAATGGCAATGCGCAGATTACAGACATTACAATCATACCTGGAAGCGTACTAGCAATTGGAGAAATTGTATGTGCAATGATATCACCGATACCCGAAGCTTGGATAATACCCAAAATCATACTTACGAACGCCATGAATGGTAAGATATTTTTTATTACCATATCAATAGTTTCGCGTCCTGCCTGATAGAATTTATTAACAACCGCACCTACACCGATACCCACACGAGTAATGATATTTTTCTTTTTACCTGCATTCATCTTAGCAAGTTCTTCTCTAGCTTGAGTTTTTGTTTTTGGAGCTGGTGCATTTTTCGGGTCAAGCGTTGGTTTTGCTTCTTTTACCGCACTATCATCAGCATAAGTAATACAGCTTTCTGTTACATCAGAAACATATAAATCTTCTGTAATAAATTTAGCAAGCGGACCAGACTGACCAACAGCTGTTAAATTTACTGTATATAATTTTTTTTTAGGATAAACCCCACAGCGAGCTGTTCCGCCACAATCAATAACAACAACCATAATTTCTTCATCTGGAACACCTGTGGAGAAACCATCTATCGGAGTAGCACCTGTCATTTCTGCAATTTTAGCAGCTACTGGATGAATACCGCCACCTGTTACACTTACAACTTTATTGCGTTTATCCGTAGGCTTCATCGTCAGTGGACCGCCCCAGCCTGCACTACCTTTAGTAATTGTTATAGCTCTATACATAGGAAATTGCCTCCTTAATCATCCTCTTAAATTGAATTATTATTTTTTCGATTGCATTACCGCATAAATTTTTTCTGTAATAACACCGCGTAAGAATATTACAATTATACCTACAATAAAATATCTTACAGCCAAATCACCAAGCGGTAAACCGAGTGTAGTTATACCTGTTGCAATTCCCATATATACAAACAATTCACCGCCATTGGCATGAGGAAATAATCCTGTTACTGGATGGAGAAAACTTACTGTTGCATCATAAAACGCTGGTTTATGTTTTTCTTGTACAAACCTACCAAATGTATAACACATTGGATTTGCCAAAAATAATACTGATATTATTGGAAGCAATGTATATCTCGTGAAAATACTTTTTGTCAAAACGCCTGCCACATTATACACTTTTTCTTCCCCGATTAATTTAATACAAGCACTTACTGCCGTCATCAATACTATAACCAACGGTATGATATTTGCTACCCATCCTACAAAGGTAACCGCTCCCGCTTTAAATAACTCAATAAATCCATTTGCTACTGCTGCTATTAGTTCCATTTTTGTTCCCCCTATATTATTCTAAGCATTTTCTAGCTCATTACTTTCTAACCGATTACACAAAGCCTTTACAGCTTCCATATGACCACGGAACCGTTTTTTTTCTTTTTTAGAAGAAATCCTAGCATATTCATCATGCAGTTCAAAAACATTCTTACCAATAACTTCTGGTATTTTCTTAAACTTAGTGAACACCGTAAGCCCTTCCATTAATTCCGCATCCAAAATAACGCCATCACTATTACAAGCTATAATCACAATATTATTTTTCAGTCTTGAACGTCTGCTACCAATACCTACATTGCCTTTTTTGTGCAAACGACGTACTGCTTTTTTATACTGTTGTACCTGTACATATGTACCAGTAGCTTGTATCACCATAAAAATGAGCAGACATATAAACAACATCGTAAAATCCATTGTCATCATTCCTTATAATTTAATAACGCTTGCGCACAATCAGAATCTATAATGAGAATATTAACGAATTTACCATTTATCGCTCCGACTACACTTTCCACTTTTCCAGCTCCTGTCGCTATACCGATTTTTCGTCTTACTTTTTTCAATTTATCAATCGGCATACCTGAAACAAGTTTATTGAAACTATTAAAATTTTCAACATTACCATGCTTATTAAAAAATTGCATTGCAATATCGCCTACAGCTCCACGTTTGACAAAATCATCAAACATTTTTTCTGTAATATAGCCTGTTTTCAATATTGTAGAATGTTCTTTATTTAATATTCCAATGCCCATAATAACTGTTGTTATTTTATTGAAACTTTTTAAAATACTCTGCATGGACTCTTCCTTTAAAAAGTTATGCAATAAATCTAGTTTAGAAAACATCAGTGGAGCAAAAAATTGTAAACAATTAGCTTTAAATATATTGGCAAAGGCCATTGCTATATAATTGGAATGAACGTCATACTGACTTTCGCCGATACCACCAATAATAGGAACAAACGTACATCTTAATTTTTCCACATTAGATAAACTAGCACGAGTTATATTTCTGAGCGTCATACCCATTGTAACCCCAATATATTCTTTATTTTCTGCTATACGCGTGATAAATCGTATTACTTCCTTTGCTAAATCTTCATTTATCATATCCGCATTATTTGAAGGAGCAATCACCACTTCTTCTAAACCGAATTTTTTCTCTAACTCTCTTTCCATGTTAGCAAAGATAAGATTATCAGGATTTTTTATTTCAATTTTTACAATACCACTTGCCCGTCCACTTTTTATCATGCGAGCAACTGAAGGTCGCGATATTTGTAAAGTTTTAGATATTTCTTGTTGGCTCATATTATCTTCATAATACAAACTACAACATTTGTAAATTAACCTTATGTCATCAATTATCTTCTTCATAGTCGCACCTGTTCCAATAAATAGAATATTTTTTATTGCTCAATCATTCATAACTCACCTGATGATTTTATTATATCTTCTAATTTTTATCTTTACAATATTATTTAATCAGAACAAATGTTAAAGTATTTTTCATTAGATATAAATGTTCTATTTTTTGTCATTTATATCTATACTATTACTATGATTTTATTTCGATGACATTCTAGCATATATTTTTTCAGTTACAATACCACGAATTAAAATAACGATTATACCAACAATAAAATAGCGTATTGCTAAATCCCCAAGTGGTAAACCAAGCGTAGTTATTCCTGTTGCAATTCCCATATATACAAATAATTCACCGCCATTAGCATGCGGAAATAAGCCTGTTACTGGATGAACAAAACTAACTGCTGCATCATAAAATGCTGGTTTATATTTTTCTTCCATAAAACGACCAAACGTATAACACATCGGATTTGCCAAGAAAATTACAGCCAAAATTGGCACAATTGTATAGCGAGTAACCGTATATTTCGTCAAATTCTGTGCTACACCGTATACTTTTTCTTCACCAATCAACTTAATACAAGCACTTACAGCTGTCATTAAAACAACAACAAGAGGGATAATCCCCGTTACCCAGCCGACAAATGTCGTCGCTCCGGCTTTAAATAACTCAATAAAACCGTTGGCTAAAAATGCAATAAATTCCATAATATTCAGCTCCTTTAGCTATTATAAATTTTCAGACTTATAATAAATACTACAAATCCTACTCATTCGCCCAGCCAAAATTTTTAGCCATATAATACCCTATATCTGGCAGGGTATTAATAATTAAAAATATAAAGTATTATATGACTATTCGCTTTCATCTTCTCTTACTGCAATGTGTAAAATCCGTAGTAATATTACCTAACTATCTAACGTATATTTATTTTTTATCTTCTACTGCTTTGACAATTGCATCTAACATTTCTTTAACCATGCCTTCTGGATCTTTGGCACAAACGATACCACTTGTACAGCCTGTTCCATCCGCTCCACTAACAATCGTATCATATACATCTTTTCCTGTGCTAATACCTGCAGCTTGCATAATTAAAATTTCTGGATCAATACTTCTAATAGCATTATTCGTTGCTTCAATGTATGATTTATCGCTTACACTACCTGTACCGATTAATTCAGTCGGTTCACAAAGTAAAATATCTGGTTTGAGCATAGCAATTGCCTGAGCTTCTTTTACAGAATCAGCACATACTACAGTATAAATACCATTTTCTTTAGCTCTTTGCATTACTTTTACTAATTCACAAACTTTTAATGAATGTTCAGCATGATTTAAAAATACAGCTTTTACTCCTGCTTCAGCAAGTGCTTCTGGTACAATATAACCCATGCCACGACCAGCTTTGAGGCTATCCATATGCTGTGCTGTCACAATTAAATTTGAAGTATTTTCAGCAATCATACGCAAATCAACAAATGGTGCTGTAAAAAATACATCAAAATCTTTGTCTTTAGCAAATTCATCTGCTACTTTTGCCAATTTTAAAAGTCTTTCACCATATAAATATGATTTTGGATTTACCATAAAAAATGGAGTACGAATTTTTCTCATTAAAAATCTTCCTTTTTAAATATTTTGTGTATGGAACACTTTATAATAACGACGCAAAACATTTTTCATTCCGTCTTTTAATATTTCTTTAGTGCCATAATAATCTTTTGCTTGTTTTTCTTGTAAATTGTTATATGCGCCCAAAATGAAATCAGTATAAATATTAATTTTAGCAATACCACCAAGTGCGCATTTTTCCAAGTTTTCATCACCCGAAGAAGAACCGCCATGTAAAACAAGTGGAACAGATACATTTTCTGCCAATTCTTTTAAGCGTTCAAAATTGATTACTGGTGTTCCTTTATAACTACCATGCGCTGTTCCAATAGATACTGCTAAAGAGTCTAAATTCGTTTTTTCTGTAAGAGTCATGGCTTCATCTACGGAAGTATAAATAGATTGTGCTTCACTAAATTTATCTACACTAATACCAGTTCCTACATGACCGATTTCTGCTTCTACACAAACATTATGCGCATGAGCAAAATCTACTACTTCTTTTGTAATTTTTATATTTTCATCAAGTGCTTTACTAGAAGCATCAATCATTACAGAAGTAAAACCGAGTTCAACTGCTCTTTTAACAAAGTCAAAATCTTCGCCATGGTCAAGATGAAGTACTACTGGTACTTTTGCTTTTTCGGCATAATATTTACCAAGAGCAGCTGCTTCTTCTAAAGACTGATAAGCACTATGACTTTGCGCAAACGACAAAATAAGTGGTAAATTCATTTCTTCTGCCACTTCAATATGTGCCCTTGCTGACAATTGGTCAACAAAGTTAGCAGATGGCACGGCAAAATGTTTTTCTTTAGCCGTTTTTAATAAATCTTTTGATGAAATAATCATAGATTAAACCTCCCATTTCATTTTAAAACTCTCTTCAATATAAAATACTAAATATATTATTCTCCCATAACGATAATTTTGCATTTACGTGTACGGGAACGTGTTCTATCAAAATCTACAAAATAAACATAACCAGTTGTACCTACACCTAATTTGCCATTATCAACTTCAAAAGTTTCACTTGAACCGATTAATGTTGCTTTTAAATGTGCATCACAGTTTAATAAAGCTGTTCTATCACCACCTGGCAAATAATCTTCTGCATTCGGCCAAGAAGCTACTGCTTCATAATGTTTTTCACCTGGATAACGATATTGTCCTTCTGCTATATTATCTGGTATGATTTTTTTCAATACATCATTTAAATCTGCCTGTAAAAATTCATCGCCATTTTCTGTATAATCATGTACAAATTCTTCAAAAAATACAGCACATGTTGTATGTGGTGAAATTACAGTACAAATACCATTTTTAATTTCACTATTTTCTATTGCCTGTTTCACCTGTGGTGTAACATCAAAAAATGTCGGAGTTTCTCCATGTGAAGTCAATTTAATAGTTTCTTTATAAATAGACATACTATCACCTCTTGCAAAAAATTTATAATTAACTGAAATTTGTTTCTACTAGAATTGTATCATTACACAATCATTTAATCAATACATTCACAGTAGAACTTTTGTAAAAATGTATTTTGTACAAAGACAAACAGAACATTTATAAAAATAACAGCGATATAAAATATGTTTTTTACATATGTTCTATATCGCTGTTGTATAAAGTTGTAAAACATTTTCATTGTTAATTATTAAAGCTTAATCATTTTGCATATTTATTCTAAAATTGTACTACCAATTTGATATATAAGCGTTGCCACTATATATGCTATTACTATCTGAAATACAATAGAAAACAACATTGCTTTAACTGAATTTGTTTCTTTTTTTATCGTAACAATACTTGCTATACACGGTGTATATAGTAAGCAAAATACCATTAGTGCATACGCATTAAGCTGTGTAAAACCAACCTGTGCTAACTGAGTTACCATTTCACTCATACCTTCAACGGAATTAATATTATTAATGCCATAAAGCACACTAAGACTTGCTACTACAACTTCTTTAGCTGCAACACCAGAAATAAGTGCTACAACTACCTGCCATATTCCTAAACCAGCTGGGATGAGTAATGGTGCTAAAAACTTACCAATAGAGGCACCAAAACTATCATTTATTTCTACCATACCCGAAAAATTAAAATTCAATATAAACCAAACAATTATCGAAGCTACAAAAATTGTCGTTCCTGCTTTAGATAAATAAGATTTAACTTTTTCCCAAGCATAAAGAAAAATTGACATCACATTCGGTGATTTATATTCTGGTAATTCAATTAAAAGTACATTTTTACTTGTCGGTGCATCTACTTTATAGAAAATTTTTGCCACAGTAATCGCTACTATTATGCCAAGCACATACATTGAAAAAGCTACTAGCATAGCAGTATCCGGAAAAAATGTTCCTGCAAATAAAATATAAATCGGCAAGCGTGCACTACAGGACATAAACGGCGTGATTAAGATAGTTTTTAATCTATCTTTGGGATCCTCTAAGGTCCTTGATGCCATAATTGCCGGTACTGAACAACCAAAACCTAATAACAGTGGAATAAATGCCCTTCCTGATAAACCTACTTTACCCATAATACCATCCATTACATAAGCAACACGCGACATATAACCACTATCTTCAAGCACAGCAAGAGCTAAAAACAAAATGAATATATTAGGCAAAAACGCCAATATACCGCCAACCCCAGCTATTGCCCCATCAATGAGTAATGAGGATACTACTTGATTTACTTGCAAGCTTTCAAGCAACAATGCTAAATCTTTACTTATAACATCTATTCCCTCTACTAGATAATCTTTCAATATATCTCCAATAGTAAACGTCAAAAAGAAAATAAATGCCATAATCATTAAAAATATTGGCACACCAAAAACAGGATGAGTAAAATATTTATCTATTCTATCTGTAGCTTGTGTTTTTTTATCTTTATTTACAAGCACTTCTTGAATTATCTCTTCAATTAAATCGTATTTCTGTCTAATAATATCTTTTTCATAACTTCTATCAAGCACATCTGGCAAATCAAGCGGATATTTTTTCGTTATTTCTTCATCTTGGGCTAATTCTTTAATCGCATGCCAACGCAAACTAGGTAATTCCCCATACTTTTCTCGTAAAGCATCTTCAACTATATCAATCTTATCTTCAATTTCATCACTATAAACAACAACACAATCTTTATGATGATTATGACGATGTTTACTAGATAATTCTTGCTCATAATGTTGATGTTCTATTTTATCATTTGGCTTGCGCCCTTGATGATGTGCCACTGCATGCATTAAAATTTCCAAGCCTCTTTTTTTGCGCGCACTGACTGGCACAACAGGAATGCCCAACATTTCCGGCAAACGATGTAAGTCAATATCCATGCCACGTTCTTCTACAATATCCATCATATTAAGAGCTAATACCATTGGTTTGCCCAATTCAATAAGTTGCAATGCTAAATATAAATTGCGTTCCAATGAAGAAGCATCTGCTACATCGACAACGATATCTACTTCATCATTTAAAATATACTGACGAGAAACTTTTTCTTCCATAGTATACGAAGTCAAACTATAGATACCTGGCAAATCGACCAATTTATAATTTTCATTATGAAAACGCATTGCACCTTCTTTTTTTTCAACTGTAACACCTGGCCAGTTGGCTACTTTTAAATGCGCTCCTGTATAAGCGTTAAATAAAGTTGTCTTACCGCAGTTTGGATTGCCGATAAATGCTACATGAATATCTTTACTCATCTGCTTTTCCTCCTATTTCAATAGCTTCTGCAATTTCTCTACCTACAGCAAAACGTGTTCCTCTAACTTTTAAAATTACTGCTCCATGATTTTTCTTATTCAGAACCTCAAGCTTCACTCCGTCTGTCATGCCTAGCATTTCCAAACGGCGCTCTAATGCTCCTGTCAAATTAATTTTATTGACTATATAAGTATTTCCTATTTTAGCCTGTGCTACATTCAATTTACATACCTCCTTAATATATATGTATTTATTTTATCACACAATGCAAGCAGTAAAAAAAATGGTTCTATAATAAATGTTGAAGTAAGAGAAAATTCTCTTACTTTGACATTTATTTTTTTGCAAAAAAAAGAAGCATAAT
>C._urophasianus_2_cecum__coassemble_126_pt1 | contig 20596 bp, 16 predicted proteins | sample C__urophasianus_2_cecum__metabat2_low_PE_006 | metagenome-assembled genome bin C | reverse complement strand
AATGCTGAAGTAAGAGAATTTTCTCTTACCCCAACATTTATTATAGAACCATTATATTTTACCGAAAAGAATGAGATTATGCTTCTTTTTTTTGCAAAAAAATAAATGTCAAAGTAAGAGAATTTTCTCTAACCCCAACATTTATTATAAAACCATTATAATCCCTAGAGCTTTATTGTTGTTTTAAATTGTTAAATTACCGTAGATAATAATAATGTCATACAAATAGCGACAATTGAAGCTACACAAGTTGCAAGTGTATATGATTTTAAAGCATCAACAACAGAAATACCAAAGTATTCTTTTACAATCCAAAAGCCAGAGTCTGTTACATGAGAAAAACAAATTGCACCAGAACCTACGGCAAGAGCAACAAGTGTAGGGTCAAGACCAGGATATTGTGGCAAAACAGGTAATACGATACCGGTAGCTGTCATCATAGCAACAGTAGCAGAACCAACGGAAAAACGCATCATTGCTGCAACAAACCATGCTAAAATAAGTGGGCTTAAAGAAAGGCTAGCCAAGACAGCACCGAGTTGTGTACCAAGACCACTATCAAGTAATACCTTATTAAAAGCACCACCAGCACCGATAACGAGCAAAATGCCAGCGACAGGACCAAAACATTGTTCAGTGAATTTAAGCAATTGGTTACGATTAAATCCACGAGCAAGACCAAGTGACCAATAAGCAAAGAAAGCAGAAATTAATAATGCAGTGATAGGATTACCAATGAAATTTACAATATCAGCATATTCAGAGGCTTTAAGTGGTGTTAAATCAAAAATTGTCTTACCTACCATGATAATCATTGGAAGTAATATGGTTAATAAAGTAATACCAAATTTTGGCAATTCACTATCAGGTACAGGATTTGCAGGTTGAGTTAATGCTTTTAAATCAGTTTTAATATTTTTACTAAGGATTTTTGCATAAATAGGGCCGGCAACGATAGCTGCAGGAATACAAGCAACAAGACCAAGCAAAATAACTTTACCTAGGTCAGCATTTAAAGTAGAAGCAATAGCCATAGCAGCAGGATGTGGTGGCAACATACAATGGACAATTTGTAGTGATACGCCCATTGGAACACCAATAGCTACAATAGAAAGACCAGTTGCACGAGCTACGCTGATTACAAGTGGGATTAATAAAACGAAACCTACTTGGAAAAATACAGGAATACCAGTAAGCAAACCAACAATCATCATTGCCCAATTAGCGCGTTGTTTACCAAGTGTATTTATTAAAGTACGGGCTAGGCGTTCAGCACCACCAGATTCTTCAAGCATTTTACCAAGAATACTTCCTAAACCGAGAACAGTAGCTAAAAATCCAAGCGTACTACCCATACCAGCTTCAATGGATGAGCATATTTTAAGCAGTGGCATACCAGTTAATACACCGACATAAAAGCAAGCAATAACAAGGCTGACAAAAGCATGTAGGCGTGCTTTCATAATTAAAAATACAACAAGTGCGATAGCTGAAAATAGCGTGATAACAAGAAACAAGGTATTATCCATAATTATCCCCCTTTTTTATTTTGGATAATAAAAAGATTATTCGAATGTGATTTTATCGCCTACCATAACACGAGGAATTCCACGACCAGCAAGAGCAATTTGTCCTGGTTGTTCTACGCTGTCAGCACCGTTGAATACAAGAGTGCAATGTCCATGTTCTTGTAAAGTTTTTAAAGCTTCAGAGCCAATTGCTGTAATTTTATATTCTTTATCAGCAATAACAACGGTATCATCTATTTCAATAGTACCTTTTATTTCACTTTTTGTATGTGCTATAACCATTTCTAGATATTCATAAGGAACATCTTTATCGAAAATTATCATACTTTCACGCAATTGTAAAAGTTGAAGTGAAAAATCACCAATTCCTGTGATTGTAACATCATATTTCATTATAATTTCTCCTTATTGGCAAAAACTGTCATAAATTCCATAATTTTATCAGCCATTTTATTACGAGCTTCTTTTAAAACCGTTTCAAAGCGAAGATTAGGATTGCTTTCATATGGGTTTTGTGTCAGATAATCACGTACTGCTTTAACAGCTGTTGTAGAAATTTCAGTATTAATATTGAATTTTCTAATACCTAGGTCAATTGCTTTTTGTAAATCCTGCATAGCAATTCCAGAAGAACCATGTAAGACCAATGGACATTTTACTTTTTCATGTAATTTGGCTAATTGTGTAAAATTAAGTTTTGGCGTGGATTTATATAAACCATGAGCATTACCTATGGCAATAGCTAAAGCGTCTATACCAGATATTTCAGTATATTTTATAGCATCATCTATATCAGTACAGAGTGTTGAACTTTCTCCTGTACCATCTTCATTGTTTAAATAACCGAGTTCTCCTTCTACGCTTATATTTTTAGCATGAGCAATTTTTACAATTTCTTGTGAATGAATAATATTTTCAACAAGAGGTAAACGAGAACCATCGTACATAACAGAAGTAAAGCCACAATCAATAGCTTTTTTTATAATGGCAGGGTTTTGAGCATGGTCGAGATGAAGCACAATTGGTATATTTGACTTAGTAAATAAAGTATGAACAATAGCAGAAATTGCTTCTATTGGTGCATGTGAAGTATAGCTTTCGCCGAATGATATAATAGCGGGCATTTGCATTGTATCAACGGCTTTTTTTACAGCTAAAATACTTTCAAGATTATAGATATTGTAAGAACCAACGGCAGAATTTTTAACTTCTGCCGTCTGTAACATTTCTTTAAGATTTATTAACATAATATTTATCCTTGTATAGTTTTATTATCAAGTTCTTCAACAATTTCGCGTAAAGTAGTTGGCGTGCCTACATTACCAGGGAAGATAACATATGGCATATAAGGGAATTTGCTTTCAGCTCCTGTTTGCCAAACTGGAATACCAGGTTTTATTTGTCCCATAACAGTAGCTTTCTTTACATGCAAACCTTTTGTACCAACATCGCTTGAAGTTATGCCACCTTTAGCAATAATAAAACTTGGTTGGATTGATAATTTATCAACAATACTAGTAATTGCTTCAGAAATTTTTACAGAAACTTTCAAAGACTCTTCTTCTGAACCTACATCTAAGCGTTTTCTACCTGTATATACAGCTGTAGTTTGACCATTTTTTATACATTCTTCTGTTTGTGTAACGATACGTTGTATTTCGGCATCTAGTTTTTCAGGTTCAAGAACAAGCAGATGATTAAATTCAATAAACTTAACCCAGTTACATTTTTGTAATTCATTAAATTGTTCAGTAGTTTTCTTTACATGAGAACCAATAATGATAAGTCCGCCGTTTTTATTATTAGCGATGAGTTCTTTGCGAGAAAGAAGATTTTTATCTGATACACCACCAATAACTTTAGTTAAAGCGGCAGCACTGCGGAATAAGAAGTTTTTACCTGCATGGAATGCTTTAATTAAAGCAATGACAAAAACTTTTACATCAACATAATCAACAGCATTGACAACAACTTTGTTAAAATCTGTTACATTAATTAATTGTTGAGCTATAGAATCAATTTTCATAGCACGTAAATCTTCTAAACTAATACAAGTTGTATTGATGGCTTTATATTGTCCATGTGTTTTTTCTTCTACGTATTCTGGTAATAAAGAAGACTTATAAGAGAAAGTTTTATCTTTAGCAAATTCTGTCATACCAGCAGGAGTGAGATAATCGCCTTCTTGTACATAATGAATATTATTTATAGTAAAACGGCCACCTTCTTTAAAAAATGGCATCATAACTTCGCCGTCAAATTTAATATCAGTAGATTGTTCGATAGTATTTTTTAAAGTTTCTGTTTCTAAAGGATAATGTCCACGCAAAGTTGAGTCACTACGACTGATGATGATAAAATCTTTACCAGTTTTTTTACTTTCAGATACAATACGTTGAGCGATTGTTTTATGCACTTGTGTAGTATAATCGGCGGTAAAAGCGCGAGAATTTGTTAAGATAAAGAACATGGAATTTTTTTCAGCAAAACCAGCGGAAATAGTTTCTTCTGACCAATCTGTATAAACAGATACATCATGGACTGTTTGTACACCGGTTGGGTCATCGTCTAAAACTACGATTTTTTTATTTAATGTTGATAATGCTTTTTTTAATTCACTATCAACAGTTGTTTCATCAATTTGTGGTATATTTTCAAACAATTGTGTTTTCAGAATTTTCTCCATGAATATAAACTCCTTAAAGATTTTAGTATATAAAGCACAAGAATTTTTCTTGTGCTTTATATATTTTTCGATTGATTTATTGTTTAGGTGATTGAACAACTACACCAGAAATATTTTCATAGAATTGAACAATACCACTATGGTCGTCCATAATATGACCAGTAGTTTTTAAACTATGCATGATTTCTTTTAATTGAGCTGTTAAAAGAAGTGGTACACTAAGAGCATCAGCCGTTGCCATAACATTGCTAATATCTTTTAAATTGATAGCAAGAGTTCCACCTGGTTTAAAATCACGTGAAATCATTTTTGGTGCTTTCTGGTCTAAAACAGTACTACCAGCAAGACCACCACGAACAGCTTCATATACTTTTTGTGGATCTGCGCCAGCTTTAGTAGCTAAAACAAGAGCTTCAGAAACAGCAGCAATATTTAAATTTACCATAATTTGATTAGCAAGTTTAGCAACAGAACCGCTACCATTTGGACCTACTAAAGTAACGGATGTACCCATTGCATCAAATACAAAACGAGCTTTTTCAACTGTTTGGGCATCGCCACCAATCATAAAAGCGAGTGTAGCGTTTATAGCACCAGGTTCACCACCACTTACAGGAGAATCGAGGAATTTGCAGTTTTTAGCTTCTACCATTTCAGCGAATTTTTTAGAATCTACAGGAGAAACGGAACTCATATCAATTACAATAGAGTTTTCTTTAATACCTGCTAAGATGCCATCATCGCCTTCAAGTAAAGATTTTACAATTGGTGCATTTGGAACCATAGTGATGATAATATCTGTATTTTGAGCAATTTCTTTTGGTGAAGAAGCAGTTTTAGCTCCAGCATCAGCAATGACTTTAACAGCTTTTTCATTGATATCATATACAGTTAAATCAACACCAGCTTTTAATAAATTTAATGCCATAGGTTTGCCCATAATACCAAGACCAATAAAACCGACTTTTAACATAATAATTCCTCCTAATTAATGATATGTAAAATTTTACATGTAACATACTACTATATGATGAAAAATATAACGTGTAACGTGCTACTATTAATATGATACATGAATTTCATGTATCATAGCACTGGCGCATTATTTCTAATGTTTTTTGCATATGAAAATCAAAAGCTTTAAATGCTTTACTAGCATCACCTGTTTTAATAGCATTAATCAATGCTACATGTTCCAAATAAGCATCAATTAAACGATGTTCGGTATGAAGTGATGTCAAAGTAGCTATTTCTAAACGAGTACGAAGCATTTTTATAATTTCCGTGAAATAATTATTTTCTGTAAAATCAATTATCCTTTGATGAAATTCTAAATCTAATTTCATAAAATCATAATACGCATTATCTTTTTGTAAAATAGATTGCTGTCGTTGAAGATTTTCTGTCAAACTTGTGATTAATTCAATAGCTCTTTTATCAGTTGAGTTTTTAGCAAGAAGAGTAGAACTATATCCTTCAATTACTAAGCGTGTTTCAATGATTTTAGTAATTTCATCTAAGTACAAAGGCTTGATAACAATACCTCTATTAGCTTTTATTTCAACAAGGTTTTCGTGCTTTAATTGTAAAATAGCTTCTCTAACAGGTGTACGAGAGATAGATAGTTTATCAGCAAAATATTGCTCAGAATAAATTTCACCGACTTTTATCTCTCCGTTAATGATGGATTGTTTAAGATATTCATATACTTGTGCCTTTAATGAAGTACGTTGTATTTTTGTTATATAATCATCTCCTAAATTCATTTTGTATGTAGTATACTACTTCTAATATATTTTGTCAAATTTTATTTTCAGTGAAATTTTAAAGATTAATGGTTAAAGATAAGGTAGTGTAGATTATCGGCTGGTGTATTAAGTAAATGCTTAAAGAATGTTTGCCACAGAAAATAAGTGGTGTAAATATTTTTTTGTTTAAAATGCTTAAAAAGTTTTTATGATAGCAGTATTGATAAGCATAGTAACCACTGATAAATAAGAAAATCCAAGGTAAAAGTGGAAAATAATCAGCAGAAGAAAAATTATTGTCTGGAAAACCGATATAAGCAGTGAGATGATTTATATATAATTCTGAAGGCAAGAAAATTTTATAAACAGAAAAACCAAGATAACCGCGAGTTATATGTTTTGATAAAATAAATAGAACCAAACTTAAAAATAGCCCGTATACTGGTTTTATTTTTAGAAGTTGTTTAGGTAAGATATTTGTAATGAGAATTGCAGAACCAAGAAAAGTTAATATACCAAATATAATTGTATTTTGAGGTGTAAAAACATATGTAACGAAAGTGATTAAAAGTCCGCAAATGAAAATAGTAAAGCCTCGTTTAAGATGGTTATGGCTAAGCGACCAACAAAAACCAGAAATAAAGATAAATGATGAGCAAATACATTGTTGCCAAATGTAAAATAGGTTTGGTAAGTTATTGTTAATAATAGAAAAAATATAAATTAAATCCCAAATGCTGTGATAGATAATCATATTTATAAGGCTAAAACCACGTAAAGTATCCAAAAGTTCATAGCGTTGTTTTATCATGAAAATACATCCTCGTTATTAAAATAAAATGTTGAAATCAGAGATAGTGCTCCAATTTCAACATTTATGATATTAGATTATTTTGTATTCAATAGGTACAGTATACTGTAAATAACGATGACTAAACTTTAGCCTTTTACTACGATATTTACAAGTTTTTGTGGTACGCTGATTACTTTGACAACAGTTTTACCTTCGATTAATCCTTTAATTTTTTCATCAGCAAAAGCTTGTTCTTGTTGTTGTTCACGAGTTGCAGAAGAAGCAATTATGATTTTGGAACGTACTTTACCATTAACTTGAACTACGACTTCAACTTCATCAGCAATTGTTGCTTCTGGGTCAAAAGTAGGCCATGTTGTATGATGTACACTGCCTTCTTGACCAATTTGTTGCCAAAGTTCTTCTGTAACATGTGGTGCAAATGGAGCTAAAAGTTTAATTAAATTGATAACAACTTCACGAGCAAGACCTGCATTTAAGTTGCCATCTTTGAAGGTGTAGAAAGCATTTACAAGTTCCATAATGGAGCTAATAGCAGTGTTAAATGTACTACGTGTACCGATATCTTCTGTTACTTTTTGAATAGTGACATTTAAAATGCGGAATAATTCTTTTTCATCTTTTGTCAGTGCATTTTTATCAAATGGTTGATTTTCTTTTACTTTTTCAGTATAGGAGAGAATAATTCTCCATACACGTTGAATAAAACGCCAAGCACCTTCTACCCCTTGGTCACTCCATTCAAGGTCACGTTCTGGTGGAGCAGCAAATAAGATAAAGATACGTGCTGTATCTGCACCGTATTTTTTGATGATTTCTTCTGGAGATACAACATTGCCTTTGGATTTACTCATTTTAGAACCGTCTTTGATAACCATACCTTGAGTTAAAAGGTTAGTAAATGGTTCATCAAAGTTTACAAGACCAGCATCTTTTAAGACTTTGGTAAAGAAACGAGAATAAAGTAAGTGTAAAATAGCGTGTTCGATACCGCCGATATATTGGTCAACAGGAAGCCAGTAATTTACAGCTTTTTTAGAAAATGGCATTTTGTCGTTGTGGGGGTCAGCGTAGCGCATGTAATACCAAGAAGAACAAATAAATGTATCCATAGTATCTGTTTCACGTCTTGCAGGACCACCGCATTTTGGACAAGTGCAGTTGACGAATTCTTCAGATTGAGCAAGTGGAGAAGTAGCACCAGTTTCAAATTTAACGTCTTTTGGTAATTTTACTGGTAAATCTTCTTCAGGAACAAGAACTTCACCGCAATGAGGGCAATAAATTACAGGAATTGGAGCACCCCAATAACGTTGACGAGAGATGAGCCAATCGCGCAAACGATAATTTACATGGCGTTCACCGAGTTTATTTTCTTCGAGCCAATCAATCATAGCTGTGATAGCTTTGCGATTGTTCATACCAGTGAATTGACCAGAATTCACAAGTACACCATCATCAACGTAAGCATTTTCCATTGTTTCAAGTGTAAGAGAGTTATCTTTATTTTGGATAACAATTTTCATTGGTAAATTGTATTTTTTAGCGAACATGAAGTCGCGTTCATCATGAGTTGGAACACCCATAACAGCACCAGTACCATATTCATAAAGAACGTAGTTTGTTACCCATACAGGTACTTTTTCACCGTTGAATGGATTTATAGCATAAACGCCTGTAAACATACCTTTCTTTTCAGATTCACTAGAAGTACGTTCGATTTCATTCATGTTATGAACTTCTTCGATGAATTTTAAAATTTCTTGTTCATTTTTTTTGCCTTTGATGAATTTCTTTACAAGTGGATGTTCAGCAGCAAGAACTACATAAGATACGCCGAAAACGGTATCTGGACGAGTTGTATAAACAGGAATTTTTTCACCGTATTCTGGTACATCAAAGCTGAATTGTGCGCCTTCACTTCTGCCAATCCAATTATCCTGCATGATTTTTACGCGGTTTGGCCAACCTTTGAGTTTATCGAGGTCTTTTAAAAGTACATCGGCATAATCTGTAATTTTTAAGAACCATTGTTCAAGGTCTTTTTTCACTACAGTGGAATCACAACGCCAGCATTTACCGTCGATAACCTGTTCATTAGCAAGTACAGTATGGCAAGTTTCGCACCAGTTAGCAGAAGCTTTTTTCTTGTAAGCAAGTCCTTTTTTATAGAATAATTCAAAGAGCCATTGTGTCCATTTATAATAATCTTCATGGCAAGTAGCAACTTTTCTATCCCAGTCATAAGAAAGGCCCATTTCTTTTTGTTGACGAGTCATATTAGCCATGTTATCTTCTGTCCAATCAGAAGGGCGAACACCATGTTTAATAGCTGCATTTTCTGCTGGCATACCGAATGCATCAAAGCCCATTGGATGAAGTACATTAAAACCATTCATAGTTTTATAACGGGCAATAACATCACCGATAGAATAGTTACGCACATGTCCCATATGTAAATTTCCCGAAGGATATGGGAACATTTCAAGTACATAATATTTTGGTTTAGTTGGGTCTGTTTTGATTTGATAAGCGTTTGTTTCGTCCCAGATTTTTTGCCATTTTTTTTCAATGGTCTGTGGACAATATTTTTCCATAATAAAACACTCCTGTAAATTTTTTAAGCAATAAAAAAGCCCCCGGCAATAATTGCCAGGGACGAATTAATCGCGGTACCACCCTGATTGACAGATAACTGTCCTCCTTAAAATCTTAACGGGATTAACGGCACTAAGTGCTCCTCCACAGCGAGTTCAACTCTTAAGCCGTAGACTCGCATCAACCGCCTACTTTCTGTTAAGACTTTTATAAGTTTACTACTCTGTATCAAGGGATTTTGCTTATTCATAGACAAATATCATTATACTTAGCAAATAGTTTAAAGTCAAGATGAATACGTTCATTTTCTAATCCTAATCATTTCATAAGTGTAATCTTATTAACTTTTTAATTTATAAAAAGAAAGATTTAAAGATATGATTGAAGCGCAAAGTATAAACCAAAAATAAGACCTATGAAGGCACATATTTTATAAATTATATTGTTTGTTATTTGATTACAACACAAAAACCGACAACAGCTAAGATATCCATTGCTTGATAGCCAGCAATAATACCATCTTATGCTACTGTAGAAGATGTAGGTGGAGCTATTTCGCCAATAGGATTTAAAATACCAGTAATGATAAGAATAAAGGTACAGATAACGAGTATTGGCGTTAAATATTTGCCAATGATATCAACAAAACGTGTAGGGCGAATTGTTGTTGTAAAAACGATAGCAAAGAAAATAATAGAAAAAGCTAAAAGAGAAATTTTGTCAGTAAATGGTACAATACTTATTTCAAAAGTAGTTGTAGCAGTACGAAGGGGAGCGATTAATACTCCTGTACATAAAATAATAATGATGTTTAAAATTCTACCAGGGATTTTGCCAATAGTTTCTTCTAAAGTAGTGATGTTACCTCCGCCTAAAATCATAGCATAAATATCGATGTAAGAAAGAAAAACTTCAACGAAAATGAAACAGGAAAAACCATTCAACCATTCAGTTCCAGAAGTCATTCCAAGATATGGCGGGAAATTATCATATAGGTGAACTGGCGTTAAGATAATAAGAAAATATGTAAATTTGTAATTTTTTTGTAATATTATTGGACAAAATGAAATAGAATTTATTTTCTAGAAAAATAAAAAAAGGGGTTATACCCCTTTAAATTTTTAAATGTGATTTTTCTTTTGCTTGGCGGGCTAGTTCAGATAAAGTAACGCTATCAAGATAACCATTAATTACCTTATTTAATCCTAACCAAAACGGTAGTACAGTACAAAAATCAGCACGAGAACAATCGAAATGATTTTTTTTGATACAGTCAATAGGAGTCATATCTCCTTCAGCAGCACGAAGAATATCACCTGCGGTATATTGCATACTGGATTTAGCAAGCATATAGCCACCATTATTGCCACGTACACTTTTTACTAATTTTGCTTTTATAAGAAGTGCAATAATTTGTTCCATATATTTCAAACTGATATCTTGGCGAGCGGCAATATCTTTGAGTGGAATAGGATTACCACTGTCATTTACAGCTAAATCAATCATTGTTCTAAGGGCATAACGACCCTTGGTAGATACTTTCATAAAATATTCACCTCATTCTTTTATTTTTATTTTACTATTAAAACAGTATGAAATCAAATGCTATTGCTAGACTGTTTTGGGAAATGATATAATTATATGGAATGAATTTTCGACGGAGGTAATAATTTGGACGCAAAACATATTAGAAATTTTTCCATTATAGCACATATTGACCATGGTAAATCTACTTTAGCGGATAGATTGATTGAATATACAGGTACTCTTACTGAACGTGAGATGGAAGCGCAAGTTTTGGATAATATGGATTTGGAACGTGAACGCGGTATTACAATAAAAGCACAGACAGTTCGTTTGCATTATAAAGCAAAAAACGGCGAAATATATGAATTAAATCTTATTGATACGCCAGGTCACGTTGATTTTAATTATGAAGTATCGCGTAGTTTGGCTGCTTGCGAAGGTGCTCTTCTTGTTGTTGATGCTACTCAAGGTGTTGAAGCACAAACTCTTGCTAATGTATATTTAGCACTTGAACATGATTTGGAAATTATTCCAGTAATTAATAAAATTGATTTGCCAAGTGCTGAACCAGAAATGGTTAAACAAGAAATTGAAGATATTATTGGGCTTGATACATCAGATGCAGTGCTTGCTAGTGCTAAAACTGGTATTGGCATTGAAGAGATTTTAGAGCAGATTGTACAAAAAATCCCTGCACCACCGGCAGATAATGATAAACCACTTAAAGCATTAATTTTTGACTCGTATTTTGATGCGTATAAAGGTGTAATAGCCCATGTTCGTGTTGTTGATGGTTCAATTAAATCAGGCATGAAATTGAAAATGATGGCAACAGGTAAAGAGTTTGAAGTAACAGATATTGGCTGTTTCCGTCCAGCACCAGTTAATATTAATATGTTAGAAAGTGGCGAAGTAGGCTTTGTAGCAGGTAGTTTAAAAAATGTACGTGATGTACGTGTTGGTGATACAATAACTGATGCTAATAATCCGGCTGATACAGCGCTTCCAGGTTATCGTGGCGTTACACCTATGGTATATTGTGGTTTATATCCTGTAGATAGTTCTGATTATGAAAATTTAAAAGATGCGCTTGAGAAATTACAATTAAATGATGCGGCACTTACATTTGAACCAGAAACTTCTATTGCACTAGGTTTTGGTTATCGTTGTGGATTTTTAGGTCTTTTGCATATGGACGTTGTTCAAGAACGTTTAGAACGTGAATATAAATTAAAACTTATTACCACAGCACCAAGTGTTATTTATCATGTATATAAGACGAATAAAGAAATGGTTAAAATAGATAATCCAGCTTCAATGCCACCACCAACAGAAATTGAACATATTGAAGAACCGTATGTAAAAGCAACGGTCATTGTACCGAATGATTACGTTGGCCCAGTAATGGAAATTTCTCAAGATAAACGCGGTGTATTTAAAACGATGGATTATCTTGATGTAAATCGTGTTATGATTGTATATCATATTCCACTTAGTGAAATTATTTATGATTATTTTGATAAACTTAAATCAGCAACACGTGGTTATGCTTCGCTTGATTATGAATTGACCGATTATCAGCCATCTAAACTTGTAAAATTAGATATTTTATTAAATGGAGAACCAGTAGATGCACTTTCAACGATTGTTCATGCAGATAGAGCAGCAATGCGTGGTCGTCAATTAGTGGAAAAACTTAAAAATATTATTCCGCGTCAAATGTTTGAAATTCCTATTCAAGCAGCAGTGGGCAATAAGATTATCGCACGTGAAAATGTACGAGCTATGCGTAAAGATGTATTAGCAAAATGCTATGGTGGCGATATTACACGTAAGCGTAAATTATTAGAAAAACAGAAAGAAGGTAAAAAACGCATGAAGGCGGTAGGTTCAGTAGAAGTACCACAAGAAGCATTCATGGCGATTTTGAAAATAGACTGATGAAAAATTTTGGAATGTATATTCATATTCCGTTTTGTAAGCAGAAATGTTTTTATTGTGATTTTGCTTCTGTTGTAGCCCAAGAGGGTATTTACAAACAATATACGAAAGCTCTTTGTCAGGAAATAGTTCTCTATCGGGAATTGTTTCCTGATATTTGTTTAGATACGATTTATTTTGGTGGCGGTACACCATCGATATTATCACCATATTTGATAAAAGAAATTCTTTTGGAAATAAAAAAATCATTTAATCTAAATAAAACTTGTGAAATTACATTGGAAGCAAATCCAGGTACGGTTGACGAAATAAAATTGTATGAACTAAAACAAAGCGGAATCAATAGAATAAGTTTTGGTGTACAAACAACACAAAATGAATTATTACAAAAAATAGGACGTATTCATACATTAAAAGAAGCGGATACAGCTATAGATTTTGCTCAAAATGTAGGCTTTAAAAATATAAGTGTCGATTTAATATATGGCTTGCCAAAGCAGACGTTTACCATGCTTGAACAAAGTGTAAATTGGGCGGTGCAAAAAAATGTGCAACATATTTCTATTTATGGTTTACAAATAGAAGAAAATACTGTTTTTGGTAAGTTGTATGATGAGGGAAAATTGTCATTGCCGACGGAAGATGAATGTGAAAAGATGTATGATTACTTGACAGAAATATTACCAAAATACGGATACAGACGATATGAAATATCAAATTTTGCCATAAAAGGTTATGAAAGTAAGCATAATCTAGCATATTGGCAAGATAAACCGTATTTAGGATTAGGCGCAGGAGCACATGGTTACTATCAAAATAAACGTGTGCAAAATCCGTTTGATATAAAAAAATATATGACGAAATGCCAACAAGGGTTTTTGTCATTTGAAGACGAAGAAATTGTAAATGAAAAAACACATATGGAAGAATTTTGTTTTTTGGCATTGCGGACAATTTGGGGTATAAATAAACAAAAATTTAAAGATGTATTTAATAAGGATATTTATGAAATATATGGAGGAGTAATAGAAAATTTGAAAGGTAAAAATTTATTAAAAGAAACGAATGAAGCTATATTTTTAACTAAATTGGGAATGAAGTTTGGCAATGTCGTATTTAGTGAATTTTTGTTACAATAGTAGGGAAATATTAGCCATATAGCCTTATTCTTTACAAAGATATAATTTAGTTATATAATTAACTCAAGTGCTAGGGTTTCGGATTGTATGTCATTATATATTTTTAGATGGACGGAAAGTTAGTTTTTATTAATAATACTAATTGAATACTATAAATATACAATAATTTAATAATTTGGAGGTGCTATTTTTTGGCAAGGGAAGTTCAAAAAATGCAAATAATTCCTTTGGGCGGACTTGGCGAAATCGGCAAAAATATGACAGTTGTACAATATGGCGATGATATTTTAGTTATAGATGCCGGTTTAATGTTTCCTGAAGAAGAAATGCTGGGTATAGATTTAGTTATTCCCGACATTACTTATTTACTAGAAAATAAAGATAAAATTAGAGCGATTGTGCTCACTCATGGTCATGAAGACCATATTGGAGCGTTGCCGTACATTTTAAGACAAATTCCTGGAATACCAGTTTATGGCACACGTTTAACTTTAGGAATTTTGGAAGGAAGATTGCGTGAAAACGGTGTAGATGCAAGTAATCTTCATCCTGTTTATCATGGTGATATAATCAGTGCAGGTTGTTTTACAGTAGGATTTATTCGTGTAAATCATAGTATTGCTGATGCCTGTGGTCTGTCAATAAAAACGCCTATTGGTATGATTGTGCATACGGGAGATTTTAAATTTGACTATACACCAGTTGACGGAAAAATGACGGATTTTAGAGCTTTTTCTGATTTGGGTAATAGGGGTGTTTTAGCACTTTTAGCAGATAGTACAAATGCAGAACGTGAAGGCCATACACCAAGTGAACGTACAGTGGGCATTGCTTTTGATAGAACGTTTCGTAAAGCAAAAAATCGTATAATAATTGCAACGTTTTCTTCTAATGTTCATCGTATACAGCAAGCTGTTGATACGGCTGTAAAATATAATCGTCGTGTATCTATACTCGGTCGTAGTATGATAAATGTTGTAAACATTTCTATAAAGCTTGGTTATTTAAATATTCCTGAAGGAACGCTTATTGATATTGATGAAATTAATAATTATCCGCCCAATCAGATAGTTATCATAACTACAGGTAGTCAAGGTGAACCGATGTCAGCACTCACACGTATGTCTACATCTAATCATCGTAAAGTGGGTATTGTACCAGGTGATACGATTATCATATCAGCAACACCGATACCAGGCAATGAAAAGCTGGTTTCACGTACAATAGATAATTTGCTTAAACAAGGTGCTGATGTTGTTTATGGTCGAGATGAAGGTATTCATGTATCAGGTCATGCTAGTCGTGAAGAGTTAAAACTTATGCACAATCTTGTTCGACCAAAATTCTTTATTCCAGTACATGGAGAATATCATCATATTGTTAAACATGCTAAATTAGCTGAAAGTATTGGTATGCCAAAAGAAAATATTTTTATCAGTGAAAATGGTCAAGTATTAGAATTTACACGTGATGAAGGACATGTAGCTGGTAAAGTAGTTTCAGGTAAAATTCTCATTGATGGACTGGGCATAGGAGATGTTGGCAATATTGTATTGCGTGACCGTCGTCAATTATCACAAGATGGTATTTTGATTGTTGTTGTTACTATGGATAAACAGCGTTGTTGTATTGCAGCTGGGCCAGATATTGTATCGCGTGGTTTTGTTTATGTACGTGAGTCAGAGGCTTTGATGGAAGAAGCAAAAGAACGTGTAACGACAGCTATTGAAAATTGTTTAGCAAATAATATTACAGAATGGTCAGTTTTGAAAAATGATATTCGTGAAGCAATTGGACATTATTTATACGAAAAAACACGCCGTCGACCAATGATTTTGCCGATTATTATGGAAGTCTAGTACAAATAATATAAATAAGGCTAATTTTTGTGTTGACATGAATTAAATATTTGTTATAATAAAAGCATAATTGAATAGGCAATGCGGAACTGACGGATTTAAGTGGAATTAACCACGTGAACCGCATAGCCAAAGAAAAGTCGACCGTCTGGGCAGAGAAAACTTTGCTCAGGCGGTTTTTGTTTGAGATATAAGTTTTCTTTTGGATTTAATTTTTATAAAGGAGATTATATCATGAAAAACAGATGGCTTATTGCTTTATCGGCTGTAGGAATTCATATTTGTATTGGTAGTGTGTATGCTTGGAGCGTACTTACAAAACCGATTATGGAACAAATGGGTTTTAGCTTACAGGAAACGACATGGACTTTTTCTTTGGCTATTTTATTTTTGGGACTTTCGGCTGGTTTTTTGGGTACGTTTGTAGAAAAATATGGTCCACGTGTAAGTGGCTTCACATCTACAGCATTTTTTGGTATTGGTATGTTTGGTACAGCACTGGCTTTTTATTTGCATAGTTTACCGTTATTATATATTTGTTATGGTGTAATTGGTGGTATTGGTCTTGGTATTGGCTATATCACACCAGTATCTACGCTTGTGAAATATTTTCCGAAAAAACGTGGTTTTGCTACAGGTCTTGCTATCATGGGTTTTGGTTTTGCAAGTCTTATAGCAGGTCCTTTAATGCAATTACTCACTGCTAATTTTGGTCTTGTAACTAATTTTCTTATTTTAGGCTGTGTATATGCAATCGTTATGAGTATGGCTTCTGCTTATTTAGCACCGCCACCAAAACAATTTGTTAAAGTATATATTAAAAATACTTCAGTTGTAAAAACTGATATTAAACAATATACTGTTAATGAAGCTATGAAGGATTGGAAATTTTATGCGCTTTGGTGGGTATTTTTTACAAATATAACATGTGGTATTGGTTTGTTAGCTGTAGCTTCACCAATGGCACAAGAAGTTGTTAATATGAGTCCGTTAGCAGCAGCTTCAATGGTTGGTGTAATAGGCTTGATTAATGGTTTTGGACGAATTGCATGGTCTACGGTATCCGATTATTTAGGTCGTAGAAATACGTATGTATTATTTTTCTTTATAGAAATTTTTGCTTTTTATGTTTTAGCAAATACTACGGATGCCTTTTTATTCCAGTTGCTTGTTTTAATTATTGTATCGTGTTATGGTGGTGGTTTCTCATGTATGCCGGCATATTTAAGCGATTTATTTGGTACAAAACAACTCAGCGCTATTCATGGTAGAATTTTGACAGCTTGGGGAATGGCAGGTATAGCAGGACCTTTATTATTATCTTTTATTCGTGAAACAACACAAAGCTATGCACTTTGTTTATATGTATTTGCGGGTATGTTCATTATAAGTTTAGTTATTGCTATTGTTTTAAAAGTAAAGACAACACGAAAAGAACGACTTGTATCTCGTGATATAACAGCATAAAGGTTCTATAATAAATGTTGGGGTAAGGGAAAATTCTTTTACTTTGACATTTATTTTTTTGCAAAAAAAAAGAAGCATTTTTTGAATTAACAAAACAAGAAGATAAAAAAGAAGGCTTAAAGAAAGTACTAAAAACAGGATATACAAACGGATATACAGAAGGAATGAATAATAAGATAAAAGTTTTAAAAAGAATATGTTTTGGTGTGAAAAGATTTGACAGGTAAAAAAAGAATAATCTATGCTTCAAAAAAATAAAAAGAAAAGATAGGTAGAGAAAAATTCTACCTATCTATGTTATCCCAATATTTGACAAAGAACCATATTGCTATATTTATATTGAAATATTTACGTTTCGAGTAAGTATGATATAATATCTCTATGTGGTAAATAAATTAGTAAATATAATATTGAAAGTAATGAAAGCAAATGAATAAAACAATAAAATTTATCGATCTTTTTGCTGGTATGGGTGGCATTAGAAAAGGTTTTGAAATTGCTTGTAAAAAAAAGAAGTATTATGCTAAATGTGTTTTTACATCAGAGATAAAACCTTATGCAGTCGAAATACTAAAGCAAAATTATCCTGAAGAGAAAATATATGGAGATATTACACAAATTGAAGCATCTACTATACCTGATTTTGATTTTTTATTAGCCGGTTTCCCTTGTCAAGCATTTTCCTTTGCTGGGAAACGTTTAGGTTTTGAGGACAATAGAGGTAATCTTTTTTTTGATGTTGAACGTATTCTTAAAGAAAAGAAGCCTTATGGGTTTGTCCTAGAAAATGTTGAGGGACTTGTAAAGCATGATAAAGAAAATCCAAAAGATAAAATTGGTCGTACACTTTCTATTATTTTGAAACATCTTAATATGTTAGGGTATAAAGTATCATGGAAAGTTTTGAATGCAAAATATTTTGGAGTACCGCAAGAGCGAAAGAGAATTTATATTGTTGGAACAAAAAAAGAATATCCTAATCTCGATTTTTTTAAATCCAATGTAAAAACATTAAATACTGTACTAGAAACAGGTTTGGAATCCGAACACAGTGTTTTTATTGATAATTTACTGGCACATTTTTCTATAGATGAACTCGAAGGTAAGTCGATTAAAGATAAGCGAGGTGGAGATAACAATATTCACAGTTGGGATATTGAAATGAAAGGCTCTGTAAGTCCTGAGCAAAAACAACTTCTTAATATTATGTTAAAAGAGCGTCGAAAAAAGAAATGGGCACAAGAATATGGAATTGACTGGATGGATGGTATGCCACTTACGATCGATATGATTCGTACTTTTTTTAACCATCCTACACTTGAAGGAATGTTGGAAGATCTTACTCGGAAAAAATATTTAAAATATGAACACCCTAAAAAGAAAGTAGGCAATCGTCGTGAATATGATACCTCACTTCCGAAAGGATATAATATCGTTACTGGAAAAATGTCATTTGAAATAAACAAAATTATGGGTAAAAACGATATTGCTCCAACTCTTGTAGCAATGGATATGAAACATCTATATGTAGCTGATGGAAATGGTGTCAGAACATTATCTCTCAAAGAAGGGCTTCGTTTGTTTGGATATCCAGATGATTATAAACTAAATATTGAAAAAAACTTAGGTTACGACTTATTAGGAAATACAGTTGTTGTTCCAGTGATTACGGAAGTATCAGGTAGAGTCCTTGATATATATTGTAAGGAAGGGATATAATAAATGAAGTTGACTGCACAAGAGATATATGACAAACTCATAAATGAGGATAAGATTAAAACTGTTAAAGGACAAATCAGATTTCATCTAGGTGATGTCAGTATTATTGTAAAGAAAAAAGATGTTGTAGGGAATATTCTTCAAGAATGGTTAGAAGGATGGCTAATTGCAAAAGAAATCGAATTTGAGTCTAATCCAAACACCCAGATGCCACCAGATATATACTTAAATCCAAGCGATTACACATCAAATTTATTAGAAATTAAAGCATTTAATCGAGAAATTAATCCCGCTTTTGATATTGCTGATTTTAAAGCTTTCGTAAAGGAGCTTATTGAAAAACCATATCATTTAGATACAGATTTTTTGATATTCGGGTATATAATGGATGAAGCAACTGGGGATATAATTATAAAAGATTTATGGTTGAAAAAAATATGGGAAATTACAAAAACGATGAATAACTGGCCTATTACGGTTCAATATAAAAACGGTATTCTTCAAAAAATGAGACCTGGAAATTGGTTTACTGGTCGTAGAAATGTTAAAGTTTTTGAATCTAAAGAGGATTACTTGGCCGCCTTTGAAGAAACAATATATCAAAATCCTGAAACCCACTCTCAAGGTGCACAATGGAGAAACAAATTTAAGAGAAGTTATAAAAATCATTATGGTGTAGATATTAATTTTCCAAGATGGGATGAAATAAAAAATAAATACGGTAAAAATTAGATAATAAAAACCACTAATTTAACCAGTGGTTTTTATTAAACACCCTTTGAATATAACGGCTCGTTGTTCAATAAACAGGTCTAAGAGCATAAAAAAGTAGGCTCTTAGGTCTGCTTAAGATATTTGCCACTTAGATTACAGGATAAAATTCCTGTATATATATATTATTGCGGATGTTTTAAATATCCCCGAAAGAAAAATATCAGATATACAAAAAAATTTAACCGTAGCTGAATAAGATATGATAGATTGTATAATGAAGTGTGATACATAAAAAAATAAAAGACTCATTATGAATTTTCGTGTAAAATAAAACTCTATACAAAATATAAACGAAAGGAAAATTCATAATGAGCTATTATCATCTTACCATATCTTAAGTATTCATATAGAGGTTCTTTCTATTTTAGGTTATTCTACTCATTTTATTGCTAAATTTTTACATCGTCACCATTCTACTATTGCTAGAAAATTATCTCGTGATAAAATTGAAAATGAATATAACTCTATATATGCTCATAATAGCTATATTAAACGTCGTAAGAATTTTCTTACTTTGGTAAATATAATGAAGTTCTTTCTAATTTTATTTCTGAAAATAGAAAATAGTATTACAACTAGACCAAAAGATGTAAAAAGTAGAAAAACATTTGGAAATTGGGAATTAGATACCATAGTATCTAGTAGAGGAAAGTCTAAAGCTTGTTTAGCAACATTTGTAGAAAGAAAAACAAAATTTTATGTGGCAATAAAAATAAAAGATAGAACAGCACCATCAATGTTAAAAGCAATAAAAAAGTTGGTGAAAGTACTACCCAAAAAGGCATTAAAAACGTT
>C._urophasianus_2_cecum__coassemble_117_pt1 | contig 21418 bp, 28 predicted proteins | sample C__urophasianus_2_cecum__metabat2_low_PE_006 | metagenome-assembled genome bin C | reverse complement strand
TGAAGAATATTTTGTATTAGAACCGATTGAAGAAAGGATTTAATAATATGAAAATTTATTTGATGTTACGAAAACAAGAATGTATAAAAAGAGAATGTATAAAAAAAAGAAATGGCGTATTTAAACCAAAAGAAGTTATTCCTTTTTTAAAGTCAGTCATAAAAGAACAAAATATGATATTGACAAAAATAAAAAATTCCGGTTGCAACTAAGGCAACCAGAACAAATAAAAATATCAAACTTTATTTGATTATAGCACAAGGAGAAAAACAATGAAACTTATTTCTTTAGAGCTGATTAATTTTAAAAATATAAAACATTTCATTTTAGAAGCTAGTGGCGAAGATAAGAATATTTACGGCAAAAACGGAGTGGGTAAAACCACTCTAGCCGATGCTTACTACTGGCTACTCACGGATAAATCCAGCTTAGATAAAAAGCTAGACAGCGATATAAAACTAGCAAACCCAGATACCAGAAATCCAATACAAGATGGCGGTATTGAACATAGCGTTGAAGCTATGTTGGAACTTGATACCGATAGAGTACTTCTGAAAAAAGTCTATAAAGAAAAGTGGACAAAACAGAATGGTAAAGCAACAAAAGAATTTGCCGAACACGTTACAAACTATTTTAATACGCATTATTGGTTGCGTGGCGGTCGTGGTAGTACTAAATCGTCAATGATAAGTCTTGAAATTATTATCGGTATGATGAAAAATTCGGCTTATAATGCTATTGTATTTCGTAAAGTTGGTCATTATTTAAAAGAAAGTGTATTTGAACAACTCATCTGGGCAATAGATAAATTAAATGTAGCAGATTTTTGGCGTATTAATCTTTCACCATTAGGGCTTACTTATAAACCTACAGGGCAACGTATTATCTTCCGTGGCTGCGATGACCCTAAGAAAACAAAATCAGTAAAACTACGTAAAGGTTATTTTGCTTATTGTTGGTATGAAGAATTGGATGAGTTCACCGGCATGAACGAAATTGATACACTTAATCAATCTGTATTACGTGGTGGTGATAAATTCTGGGTTTTTTATTCATACAATCCGCCAAAGAGTAAAAATGCTTGGGTTAATTATGAGGCAACAAAGCCTCGTACAGATAAAATTGTTCATACTTCCTGTTATCTTGATGTACCAAAACAGTGGCTTGGAGAACAATTTTTGATTGAAGCTGAAACTTGTCGAGAACAAAATTATAAAAAATATTTACATCAGTTTATCGGTAAGGTAATAGGTACAGGCGGAAATGTATTTGAAAATGTAGAAGAAATAAGAATTACTGATGAAAAAATAAATAGTTTTAAAACAGTACGTCATGGCATTGACTTTGGCTTTGCAGTGGATGCATTTGCTTATGTTCAAGGTGCATATGATGGTAAATATAATGATTTGTATTTATTTGATGAAGTTTATCAGATAAAACTTACTAATGAATTAGCAGCTAAGAAAATAAAGCCTAAGCTTATGAGATATGAGTATAGCGTAATTATGGCAGATAGTGCGGAGCCAAAGAGCATTGTAACACTTAGAAATTTAGGGCTTAATGTTTATGGTGCTAAAAAAGGACCTGATAGTGTTAATTATGGAATGAAATGGCTTCAGAGTTTAAATCACATATATATTGACCGACAAAAATGTCCGAATACGTATAAGGAATTTGTGAATTATGAATATGAGCGAAATAAGGACGATGAGTTTATATCTGCTTATCCTGATAAAAACAATCATACGATTAATGCCTGTAGATATGCTTTTATAAACAATATGCCGGTTAGAAATAAAAAAAGTTTTTGGTGAGGAGGTGAAAAAATGGATTTAGATGTAGCCAAAAAAATAATTTCTAATTATGTAGCTGGTCATGGCGATTTTGTTACGAGGGCTAATGTGGCTGAACGTTGTTACAGAGTTAAAAATGATATTTTGTTTTATAAGGAACATTGTCCTGATGAGTTAAAAAATCCACTTCGAAGTGCAGATAATCGTGTACCATTCAGTTTCTATAATTTACTAGTAAATCAAAAAGCTAGTTATCTATTCACTTATCCACCAATCTTTGATACGAAAGATAATGACCTAAACACTTTAATTGTAGATACACTAGGAGATGGTTATGCTAAAAAGTGCAAGGATTTATGTGTAAATGCTTCTAATAGTGGCATGGCATGGTTACATTATTGGGACGATAATGAAAAAGGGTTTTGTTATGCTGTTGTTCCATCAACACAAGTCATACCAGTATGGTCCAAAAAATTAAATAAAAAGCTTTTGGCAGTTTTGAGGTATTATACAGATATTGATGATGATGGTATCAGCTGGACAATATATGAATATTGGACAGATACACAATGTCAAGCGTTCAGGCGACGTAATGGTGAGGAATATTCTATAAGAAATGATTTAATGGATTATCCAATGTTTTTCTATGATATTCCTACAGCAAATGATAATGGTTATTCTAATATTTACACACACAACATGGGTGTAGTTCCTTTTATTCCGTTTGCTAATAATAATTTGCAAACATTGGACCTCGATAATATAAAAAAGATAATTGATAGTTACGATAAAACTTATAGTGGTTTCGTAAATGACCTTGAAGATATTCAGCAAGTTCTTTTTGTACTAACCAATTATGGCGGAATGCGTGAAGAAGGCGTAAAAGGTATAGTTGAATTTCTGCGTAATCTAAAAAGATATAAAACAATTAATCTTGATAGTGCTGGTACTGGTGACCAAAGTGGTCTTTCTACAATAACAATAGAAATACCAGTAGAAGCAAGAAAAGAACTTTTAGAAATAACAAGAAAAGCTATTTTTTCTATGGGGCAGGGTATAGATCCTCAACAACAGAGTTTTGATGGTACTAGCGGAGAAGCTATGAAGTTTTTATATTCACTTTTAGAGCTTAAAGCGGGCTTAATGGAAACAGAATTTAGGTTAGGATTTGGTGAACTAGTTCGTGCCATTTGCCGTTATTATGGTAAGGATATTACAAATATAATCCAGACATGGACAAGAAACGCTATACGTTCTGAAAGCGAATTAGTAGATATTTGCAGTAAATCGAAAGGAATTATTTCCAATCGAACAATTATTAAAAATCATCCTCTTGTTGATGACCCAGAACAAGAAGAAAAGCAAATTGCTAAAGAACAGGCGCAACAAGATATTTATAACGATGACGACGAAAAAGGTAGTGAGGAAAATGTATAAATGGATTATGGAATATGTCAATCTATTTAAACAGGATTTTCCATTTTCAGCAGTTACTGATTTAAATGAATATGAAATTATTCGCATATTGCAAGATTGTGTTTTAAATAATCGTGTTTATACAGCAGAAAAAACAACAAAAATAGATATTAAAAGAAAGGAATAAAAAATGACAGTTGAAGAATATATCAATTCGTTAAATCTAACAGGCGAGACCAAAAAGAAAGCTACAGAAGGATTGAAAAACTTTTTAAAAGATAATTATGTAGAAAAAGCAAAATTTGATGAAGCTACTACTGCAAAAACCAATCTTGAAACACAAATTAAAGAAAGAGATAAGCAGCTTGAAACATTGAAGAAAACAGCTGGAGATAAGGAAAAACTTGAAAATACAATTAAACAACTTCAAGAAGAAAATAAAACCGCCAAAACGAAATACGAGACTGACTTAAAGAACATTCGTATTGATAGCGCAGTAAAATTGAAAATAAACGGTATAGCACAAGATGTTGACATTGTATCTGGACTTATTGATAAAACTAAACTGATTATATCTGATGATGGTACAGTGACAGGCTTAGATGAACAGATTAATCCTTTAAAACAATCTAAGCCTTTTTTATTTAAAAATGGTAAGGGTGCTAAGTATGACCCAGCAGGTGGAAATGGTGGAAATAGAATAAATCCATTTAAGAAAGATACATTTAATTTAACAGAGCAAGGTAAATTATTTAAAGAAAATCCTGCACTAGCTAAATCTTTAGCACAAGAAGCAGGTATTAATATTGGAGGTATTAACTAATGACAGGAACAACTTTATCTGATGTTATCGTACCAGAACTTTTTAATCCGTACGTAATAAATAGAACAATGGAAAAATCCGCTTTATTTCAAAGTGGCATAATTGCAACAAGTCCAGAATTTTCAAAGCTTGCAAGTGAAGCAGCACGAACTCACAATATGCCATTCTTTGAAGATTTGACAGGTGATGCGCAAAATATTGTTGAAGGTGCAAGTATCGAATTTCAAAAAATCGTTTCTAATAAAGACGTATCTACAACAATTATGCGTCAGCAAAAGTGGTCCGCAACAAATCTTGCAGCAGCACTTGCAGGTAGTGACCCGATGAAAGCTATTGCAGAGCTTGTATCTAGTTATTGGGCTAGGGAATATCAGAAAGAACTTATTAATATTTTAAAAGGTGTATTTAGTGCTGATACTATGAAAGACCATGTGCTTGATATTTCTACAAAAACTGGTAAAAATGCAAATATTTCTGCTTCTAGTTTTATTGATGCCTTACAACTTTTAGGAGATGCGCAAGACCAACTTACAGGTGTAGTAATGCATTCCAAGACTAAATCATATTTAAAACAACAAAACTTAATTTCTACAGAACGTGATAGTAATAGTGTTGAATTTGAAACTTATCAAGACCGTCGTGTAATTGTAGATGATAGTTGTCCTTGTGAAGGCGATATTTATACTACGTATTTATTTGGACGAGGTGCTATTGCTTATGGTGAAGGTTCTCCAGTAGGTTTTGTTCAAACAGAAACAGACCGTAATCCTGATTTAGGTGCAGGTGTTAATATGCTTTATAATCGTCGTTGCTTTATTATGCATCCTAGAGGTGTTGCATGGCAAAATGCTGTACGTGAGCATGTTGAAAGTCCTAGCCGTGAAGAATTGGCTAATCCTAAAAATTGGAAACGGGTTTATGAACCAAAACAAATTCGTATGGTAGCATTTAAACATAAAGTTATTCCAACAGCTTAATAAGGTAGTTTTATGAATAATGAAGACTATTGGAAAAAGCGTGCTGAAGAACGTGAAATTGAATGGACTAAAAAAGCCCAAAATACTATTGAAAAAGAGCTTGCTCAATATTACGAGCAAGCTCTTTCCCGTATTACAGATGATATAGCATCGTTATATGGTAAATATGCCAAAGACAATAAATTAACATATAATGAGGCTTCTAAACTTTTAACAGGTAAAGAATTTAGGCAATGGCGAATGTCTATAGAGAAATATTTAGATACTATAGCAGAAACTGGAAATAATAAATTATTGCTAGAACTTAATACTCTTGCTATGCGTAAACAAATTTCACGACTTGATAAATTATATTCAGATACATTAAAAAACCTGTATAAGTTAGGCATAAATTGCGAAAAGGGTATGACAGAATTTTTAACTGATGCGTATAAAGATAATTATTATAAAAATTTATTTGATATAGGTAAGACGATTGGTATTAAATCATCCGTATCAGCTGTTGATGATAAAAAAGTTAGAAGAGTTTTAAATGCTTCATGGAGCGGAAAAAACTATAGCAAACGTATTTGGAAAAATACAAATAAATTATCAAAACTTATTAAAAATGAAATTACAGATGGATTTCATCGCGGTATATCTGTTAGTAAGATGGCAAAACTTATACAGCAGCGAATGGATGTAGGAAAATATGAAGCAACGCGTCTTATTCGTACCGAGATGAATTATGTACAAAATCAAGCCACATTTGATAGTATAAAAGATGGCGGTATGAAATATTATATATTTTTAGCAACACTAGATAAAAGAACTTCTACAAAATGTCGAGAACATGATCGCAAAGTTTATTCAATAGATAATGCAATACCAGGAACTAATATTCCTCCGTTACATCCAAATTGTCGTTCAACAATTGCTGGAAGTTTGACAGAAATCGATACAGGACGTGGGAGTCGTACAGCAAAAAACGATAAAGGCAATCGAATTATTATTCCTGCTGCTATGAATTATGATGACTACTATAAAATTTATATCGAAAAATCTATGTCATATAGCCAATGGGAAAAAATTAATAAAAAGCCAACAGTAAAAAAAGATGCTATAATAAAAATAACAAAATATGAAGAGGTAGAATCAGCTTTAATCAATAAAGTCGGTTTTGCTAAAGTTGAAAGTTCTTTTAGTAAAGTTGATAAAACGTTAGCCGTTGAAGTTACTAATCAATTAATGAAACTAGAAAATATATTTGACGTTATCCATGTATCTAAAAATCCTACAATATGTTCTTTATCAAATGGTCAAGCTTTAGCATATACTTCATGTAAGATAACTAATCCTATTGACCAAAATCTTTCATTATGCCCAGTGGGATTTTCAAATAAAATACGGTATATAGAAAATCAAAAAGAAATGATTAAAGATGGTTTTAAAATGCCGGTAGCTGATGAAAATTTGTCTGTTTATACGGTAACTCATGAATATGGGCATATGTTACAAAATAAATTAGTTTATGATGAGATGGTTGATTATGGTTTAGAAAAATTGCAAGCTACAATAAACTATAACAAAAGAACTAAAAAAGGAATATTTAGTCGTTTTTATAAAATTATAGACAATGTTCAAATGAAATGTTTTAGAGAGATTATAAATATTGCCAATAAAAACAATAAAAATTTTAAAATAAAAGATAATATTTCAGGATATGGAAATAGCAACTTTGCTGAATTTTTTGCGGAAGTATTTACTAATTCTCAACTAGGTAAACCAAATAAACTTGGAAAGGCTATGCTTGAATGGTTGAAAATGAAGGGATATGATATAGATGATTGATGATAGTATGGAGACAAATGATATGCCTAAGCCATATTTTATGGAAAATAAAGAATGGTATTATTTTGATGAAGAAAATTTTTGCTATAAATTAACAGATAAAGCCCCTAAAAAAGCTATTGAAAGTTATAAGGAGTTTTATGATAATGACCTGATAAAATCAAATAATGAATGGTATATAATACAAAAATAATGCACTCACAGAAAAGTAAGTGCATTTTTTATCGATGTTTTTAAGGAGTGATTAAATTGACACCCAAAGAGGCTATAACAGATATAGTTGCAAAAGTGAAAACAATTCGTGGTGATACAGAAATAGATGAAGAGTTATTAAGCATTTATGTAGAAAAATTAGTAAATGACATACTCGATTATTGTCATAGGTGTGATTTCCCAAATACTATAATTTTTAGTTGTGCAGATTTGATTAATAAACGTCTTAACGATGAAAAAGCTGTGGCGGAAGGTTCAGCACATTTGAAAAGTATTGAGGCTGGTGACACTAAATTTGAATTTAATGTAAATACAGCAATTTCTTCTGGTGTTTTAAGTGATTTAGATTTTGATAGTATAAAATCTCGCCTTAATTTGTATCGAAAAATTGCAGGTTTTCATATATGTTAGTACCATGTCAATTGAATAAATTGTTAAATAAATATATGTATTATGATAAAGCTACTGTTTATCGTCAAATTGATACTGTTGATGACGAGGGTGCGGATGATTATAGCGTAAAAGAGATTTATATCAATATTCCTTGTAAGTTATCTCAAGATACTAAAGCTTTTACTACGCAATCTACGGATAGACAAGTAGATATTAAGACGGATTTAAAATTATTTTTATCACAGGAATATGACATTTTACCTAATGATATTTTAGAAATAACTCACAATGGACAAAAATTTTTATTGAATGCTATAAAAGCATTTAAATATAAATCACATCAAGAATTATTAGTAAATCGAAAGGATGAGGCATGATGAGCTTAGAAATAGAAGGAATTGATGAACTTATAGGTAAGCTTGATAATGCCCTAAAAGAAAATCCAAAAAGACGTGATAAATTTTTAAAACAAGAAGCAGAAAATCTGATAAGATATACTAAAGATTTGACACCAGTTGACACGGAAATTCTTAAAAATAATTGGCGTCAAACACGTCCATATGCTGGAGTTATTAAAGTTTATAATAATACTGAATATGCTGCTCATGTGGAATATGGACATAGAGTTAAAAGTCGTAAAGGAGAATGGGTAAAAGATGCGCAAGGAAAAATAAAATTTATTCCTGGAGAAAAAATGCTTCATCAGGGAGTTGATGCATTACGAGAAAATTTTGAAGATGACGCTAGATTGATTATGGGTGATATATTTAAATGATTAGATTACTTGACATAAAAAAAGAGCTGACATCTCTTTTAAAATCAAAGTTTAATTATAAGGTTCATTTTGATAATGTGGAAAAATCAAATGAACCTTATTTTTATGTAGAAATAACACCTCGTCATAAAACTATTGATGAGATATTAGTAGATAAATCTATACAAATTGATATAATGCTAGTACTTTTACCAGATAAATATGGAAAAATAAAGCGGTCTATTTTATACGATACATTTGACACATTAGATAGTTTAATTAGACCAGTATTTCATATTCAAGATAGACATATTACCATTCTCGAAAGTCAAACGCGATTTGTTGATGAAATTTTGCATTATATTTTCAATATTAATTTTGCTGACTGTATGACAAATGAAGAAAGTTCTGCTATTATGTATGATTTAATGCAAGATTTAAACATAAATTTAAAATAGGAGCGTGAAATTTATGGCAAATGAAAAAGAAGTATTTGGATTGCCTAAAGTACAAATAGATTTTAAAACAAAAGCCGTCACTGCGATATCTCGTTCTGCTAGAGGTATTGTAGTAATGATTTTAAAAAATGAAGAGACAGATATAATGAACTCTTACAAGATTTCTGATGTAACAGATATACCTGAAAAAGGTATTACTGAAAAAAATGTCGACTTGATTAAGAAGTGCTTATTAGGAACACCTCTTCGAGTTTTAGTGTATACCATACCACTAGACACTGTGGAAAAAGCAACAATTTCTCAAAATAGTATTTTAAAAGAAATTACTAATATTAAGTGGAATTATATTTGCGCCCCAACATCTACTGAACAGGAGCAAGAAGATTTAGCAAGTTGGATAAAAACTCAAAGAAACAATAAGAAAAAAACTTTTAAAGCAGTTTGTGCTAATCAAGAAGCCGATGATAAGGGCATCATAAATTTCTGTACTGGAAATATAAAAGTTGCTAATCCAGATTATACTGAAGGAAGTGTAGGAGAACCTGAGTATATAACATATACAGCTACAGAATATACAGCACGCATAGCTGGTATTTTAGCTGGCTTGTCTTTAGATAGAAGTGCTACTTATTATCAGTTGACGGAAGTAGAAAGTGTAGAAACTTATGAGGATATCGATAGTCTTATTGATAAAGGACAACTTTTACTTATAGATGAAGGTGATGGTGACGGCGTTAAAATAGCACGTGCTTGTAATAGTCTTACAACATTTACAACAGATGTTGGAGAGGATTTTCGTTTTATTAAAATTGTCGAATGTATTGATATGATACAGGATGATATTAGAGATACGTTTAAATCTGATTATATTGGCAAGGTGATAAATGATTATAACCATAAGATGTTGTTTATTTCTGCTATTCTTGTCTATTTTAATGGATTAAAAGGTAATGTTTTAGATAACAGTCCTACAGCACAAAATACAGTTGACATTAATGAAGAGCAACAGAAGAATTATGCCATTTTAAAAGGAGAGAACGTCGAAAATATGACTGTTCAACAAATTCGTGAATATAATACGGGTACTAATGTTTATTTAACAGGTCGTATTACACCAGTAAACGCTATGGAAGATTTAACGATTGAATTCACGATGTAAGGGTAAGGAGAGATATGAATGAGTAGAGAAGCAGAAGCTACAAAATACAGAGGACGTCGTCGCTGGAATGGTAGCTGGGGCAAAGTATGGTGGGACAATGAACTTCTGTTTGAAATTCAAAAATTTGAAGCCAAAGTAACAGCTGACCGTGAAGATGTATTCATTTCTATAAGTAAAGACAGTAAAATCGTATCGTTGTCGGGTGAGATTTCATTCACGATTAAATCTGTAATAAATAGAAATATTAACAAATATTTAGAAGCGTGGAAACGAGGTGAAGACCCTCGTGCAACTTTTGTCGGTTTAATCGAAGATCCAGATGCAGTAGACGGTCAAAAAGAACGTTGTTCTATTGATAATGTTTGGTTTAATGATCTGCTTTTAATGAGTTTTGAAAAAGGTAAAGTAGTGGAAAAAGAATTTACGGCAGGATTTACACCTGAAGATGCAAGCTTCATTGAAACAGTTGGAGCATAAAGGAGAATATAAAATTAAAATGGCTATTAGTGTAAAAGAATTAATTGAACAAAAAGAAAAAATTGAAGGCATTAAAAAAACTTTATACGATATTAAAACATCTATTGGTATAATTACTGTAAAACAACCAGAAGCAAGCTTTGTTGCTGATGTTTTAAAATTGGATAATGCAAATGAATTATTGATTTTAGACAATGTTATTGAACCAAATTTAAAAGATAATGATTTACAAAAAGCTTATAATTGTGTAGAGCCAACAGACATTGTAAATAAATTATTTAAAGCAGGTGAAGTTGGATATATAGCTACTGTTATTATGAATTGTGCAGGATATAAATCTCTTGAAACTAAGGTGCATGAAGAACTAAAAAACTAATAGATGAGAACTGGGAAGCGGCAACTGCCGCTTTTTTGCTTCTCAGAGGTCACACATTAGAATATTTTTTTAACTTAAGTTATTTAGATAAACTTTTTGCTTATACGGCGATGATAAAGTATCAGGAAATTGAAGAGCGCAGAATGAATTTTGAGGCACAAATTGCTGGTGCTAAATTGGTTAGGAGGTAGTTATATTGGCTGATGATGCAAGACTTGTAGCACGGTTAGAAGCAAAAGATAATATGACATCGACAATTATAAAGTCGAAAGATGCATTAAAAGATTTACAGAATCAGGCACAAACTACATCTAAAACTACGGAAAATATTGTCAAATCTTTTGCAAAAGCAGGTCAAGGACTTAAAGAATTATCTCAAGATGCTAACAGAACTAAGGTAGCACTTAGTAGCATAAAAAATACTTCAATATCTATATCTATTAAAGATACGGTAAGTTCTCCTTTAAATTCCATAAAAGGGAAACTTAAGGACATAAGCAGTAAATCTTATGCAATAGGTATTCATGCTAAAGACAATGCTACAGATACTATTTTAAAAGTTAAATCGGAATTATCTGGTATTGTAGGAAAAACATATAATGCAATATTAAATGTAAAAACTAATACCCAGCCAACGAAAGCGATTGGTAATAAAATGAATGAATTTGCTGAGGGTATGCTTATGCCTACAAGCGTGCAAATGGCTGGAGCCGCTGGCATTGGTTATGGAGTTTATGACACTATAAAAACAAGTATGGATTTCGATGCACAGTTATCTGCAATTAAAGCTCTTACACCAAAAGAGGGAATAGATGGCATATCTCGTGATGAAATCATGGAACAAGTTCGGCAACGTGCTAAAGAACTTGGACAAGCTACGGCTTTTGGCAATAAAGAAGTAGCCCAAGGTATGACGGAGCTTATAAAAGCTGGTATTACGTTAAAAGATGTATTAGGAGACGCATCTGAGGCTGCTTTAAACTTAGCAACAGCTGGTGATTTAGCATTACCAGAAGCGGCAGAGATTATGAGTACGGCGATGAATACCTTTGGTGTAAAAGATGCTACTCATGCTGCAAATATTTTAGCAGGTGCTGCAAATGCTTCTGCAACTTCGGTACACGAAATGAAATACTCACTTTCTGCGGTAGGAATTGTAGCTAAAAAAGCGGGGATGGATTTTGATGAGGTAAATACAGCTCTTGCTTTGATGGCATCTCGTGGTCTTAAAGGTTCTGATGCTGGTACAAGTTTAAAATCTATGTTACAGCAAATTGAACCAGCATCAAAACCAGCAGTAGCGGCATTTGAAAAACTTGGTTTATTAAAAGATGGTAAAAATCAATTTTATGATGAAAAAGGGCAACTTCGTTCTTTAGGTGAAATTGCAGATATTTTGCATGAAAGTACACAGGGACTTACAGAACAAGAGTTAAATTCATTATATAAAGATGCATTTGGGTCAGATGGTATTCGTGCAGCACAAGTTCTGGGTGAATTTACAAGTGAATCTGTTAAAGATATGTACAATGAAATAACAAAAGTAACAGCTAAAGAACAATCTGAAACTATGCTAGATAGTTTAAAAGGAGATATTGAACAGCTTAGCGGTGCATGGGAAAATTTTCAAGACACGCTTATGGAAGGTTCGGCGACTGGTGGACTTAGAAGCCTTGTTAAAGAAATCACCGAACTTGTTTTAGATGCTAATAAATTATTTGAAAATGGTTTCACATTTTGGGAAACTTTCGACCTTGTAACCAAACCGTTCAGAGACGCTTTTTCTAAGATGATACAGATGGACGGTATGGGGTCAGTTGTCGCTGGTGCAGGTTTATTTATCGGACTTATTGCCGGGGCAAGGAAATTTTATAATATCGTTGTAAAATCCGTACAAAGCGTAAAAAGCCTTATTGATATTGCTAAGGGTATTCCTCAAAACGTACCCGGTACACTGTTAAATAATTTACCTAGCAGTCTTCCAGAACAAAGCGCAAAAGATATTATCTTAAATGCACAAAATGTTTACGTAAACGGTAAAAATCAGCCGAGTGAATCGTCTCCAGTAACGCCAAATGAACCGAGTACGTCCCCTACTAATAAACCGAAATCTTCGCCTACCAAACCGAGTATTTGGAACAGAGCAACAGACGCTTTAAAAACAGGCTGGAATTATGGTGGCGGTATAAATAAGGCAAATATTGCGTTAACTCTTCCATTTGCAGCATATGATATATATAGCGCAGATGAAGGAGAAAAAGGAGCTGCTATTGCCCGTGCAGGTGGTGGTATAGCTGGCGGATGGGCAGGTGCTAAAATTGGTGGCGCAACAGGAGCTGCGATTGGTTCTATTCTTCCTGGTATTGGAACTGGAGCAGGTGCAATTATAGGTGGTGCTATCGGTGGAATTGGTGGCGGAATTTTAGGCAGTCAATTTGCTGACAGTATTTCAAGACTTTTTGATTTTTCTGCAAAAGACAATATCATAAACCGCATTAATAATAGTTCTTGGGGACAAGCTCAAATAGCTTTGCCACAAATGCAACATGATAGTACAATGACAAATTTTAGTGATATTGGTGATAATGTACAAAACATAAGCGATATGCAGTTTCAAAGCAATCAAATTCAAATTGAAAGACAGAAACAGGCTTTTTCGGAACTAAAAGACTTTGTTTCTAATATTTGGAATGAAATTACAGATACAACAAATACAGCAGGGCAAATGCAACTAGAAAACAGTCAAATTCAAACAGAAGGACAAATGCAGTTGCTTTCAGGACTTAGAGATTTTGCAACAGAAATATGGAATAGTATTCAGCAAGCTGGCATAAATGCGTGGGAAAACATTCAAATTAAATGGAATGAGGCAGTAGGTTGGTTTTCTAGTAGTATATGTAGCCCATTAGAAAGTTTAGCACAAAGCGCAGGTATAGGAATTGCTGCTGGAATAAATAGTGCAATAGCAACAATACAAGGAGCTTGGCAAGGACTTGTCAACTGGTTTGAAGTGAGTGTTTTTGGACCTATCAAACAAAAATACTTAGAATTAAAAAGTATGGCACCAAGTCCAGTACAAACCGTTTTAAATTTTGTTGATGGTGGATTAAATATAGGTCATAATGCGACTGGTACAATGAACTGGAAAGGCGGTCTTACAGAAATAAATGAAAACGGTGGAGAGATTGTTGACTTACCAACAGGTAGTAGAATTTATCCAGCACAAACAAGCGAACGTATTATAAAAAATGAATTTGCTAGTAACTCTTCTAGTATTAATGGTGGAAATATTACTATTACTGGAAATACTTTTGTTGTTCGTAATGAACAAGATATTGATGAAATAGCATATAGATTGATGTCTCTTATGCGTTAGGTTGATGCTAATTATGGAGGTGCATACTAATGAGCTTCGATAGCTTTATGAATAAAGCTAATAATATCGTGAACATATTATCTTTAGCGTTAGGTACAGAAAGTGCTAATAAACGACAGATAATATTAAGTTCAAATAATGAAAATTTTATAGTGCCTGTAACACCTATTAATTATGAAATTAAAACAGAACAAAACAATGAAACAGTAGATATTTTAGATTTTGGAGAGGCTATGCTTTTTGGTAACGCAAAACTTAAAAGGCTTAGCTTCTCTTGTTTTTTCCCACATCCTAAACACAATTATCCATTTATTGTTGGTGATATAAAAACTCCAAATGAGTGGGTTGAACTTTTGACAAAATGGAAAGAAACTAAAAAACCTGTAAGAGTAATTATAACGGATAGTCCTGTAAATCTTATGATGGGGCTCAAAGAATTTGTTTATCGTGAGCAAGACGGTTCCAGAGATATTTATTACAAAGTATCTTTTATTGAGTATAAAGAACTTAATACACCAAGTGCTAATAATGAAAAACAAATAGATGAAACTACTGGCTTAAAAAAACGAGCAGACGAGCCAGAAAACCCTGAAAGCTGGGTAGACAAAGCAGATGATATTTTAGACGCTTCCAAAAAAGTCTATGGCGACTACAGCCATTGGCGAAATGTTGTGCAATCCAATGACTTAAAAACCTTAGCTATAAATAATGTAACTAAACTAAACTTGAGGAAGAATCTAAAATGAAAATATTTTATAAAGATAAGGATATTTCTACCTTAGTAAAAAAAGTGACATGGAGCGGTTCTAGGCTTCAGGTAGCAAGAAAATTGGTATTTGATTATGTACAAGACGATCGAGACCCCAATATTCCAGTTTTAGCAATAAATAATGGAGAAACTGTATTTGGATATGATGAAGAAAATAATATAGTTTTCCGTGGTAATGTTTTTGATGTAGAGAAAAATAGACAAAATTCTAATGTACGAATTACTGCCTTTGATAATCTATTTATTTTAAGTAAATCTAAAACAACGCAAAAATTCGTTAACATAACTGCTGAAGATATTACAACATCAATATGTAAGGAACTTGGTATAAAAATCGGCAATTTAATAAAAACAGGTGTTCCCGTAAGTTTTATTGCGGACCGTAAAACAGGCTATCAGATAATTATGATGGCATATACGGAAGCAAGTAAAAAAACAGGTGAAAAGTATCACCCAATTATGAATAATGACCAGCTTGATATTATATTAAAAGGTACATTAATTGAAGGATATATTGCTGATAGTAGTAGTAATATGACTCAGAGTACTTACAAAGAAAGTATTGAAAACATGGTAAACCAAATAATGATTACGGATCAACAGGGCAATATGACAGGATATAAACGTAATGATGATTGGATTAACAAGTATTCTATGATACAAGATGTTTATAAAACTGACCCGAATAAAGATACCAATAAAGAAGTTGAAGCAATGCTTAAAGGACCTACCCGCAGTGGAAGCTTGACACTGATTGGTGATTATCGGGTAAAGTCTTCATATTCCATAGAGATACGAGATAGTTTAAACGCTGGTAAATTTTGGGTAAAAAGTGATGTGCACACATTTCAAAATGGAAATCATATGATGAAGGTTGAGCTCGAGTTTGAAAATATGATGAATGAAGAAAAAGCTCCACAAGAAAAAATTAAAAAGTAGGTGATTAAATGGCACAAATTCCTAGTGCAGAAGCAAGTGTTGAACAAATAGTAAATATAATGCATAACGTTGCACAGTCTTATGTTCCTCGTAGTGCTTTTATAGGTGTTGTAACTAAACCTCCGCCAGATTTTGTTATTAAAGCAAATAATATTGAGCTAACGCGTGAAAATGCTTATATATCTAAGCGCCTGCTTGTCGGTTATGAAAGAACCGCACGTGGTCATTTGGTTTCAGCTACGCAGAATAAATCGGGTGGTAGTGGTGATGCAAGTTTCGAAAGTCATAATCATGATATTGATAATGACTATACTGAAAACTTTATTTATACAGATACATTAAAAGTTGGTGATTGGGTTAGCATTCTTCCGTGTGAAGGAGATGAAGGTCAGCTTTATATAATAAATGAAGAGGTAGTCAAATTATGAGTGAAGAATTTCCATTTACTGGTACAAATATCGTTACTTCAGAAACAGATTTGCCATTATATAGAGAATATGCATGGGATTTTAATACTGACCGTTTTATTTATGATAGCTATGGAAATCATGTATTTGTAGAAGGTAATGACGCTTTAAAAGTACGGATTTATAAAGCTTTAAAAACAGAACGCTTTAGATACACAGCATATAGCTGGCAGTACGGTATAGAACTTAAAAAATTTATTGGTAAAGTCATGACTGCTGGCGAACGTATTTCAGAGTTTAAAAGAACCATAATTGAATGCCTTATGGTTAATCCGTACATAAAATCCATAAATTCCATAACGATAGAACGTAATAAAACAGAACTTAATTGTAAGATTGATTTAACTACGATTTATGGGGAGCTGGTGATTAATGTATAAGGCAAGAGACCAAAAAGAAATATTACAAGAAATGATTAATAACTCTAAAGCAAAGACAGGATTATTTGAAGGAACATTTATGTATGATGCTCTTTCTAGTAATTCTATTGAAATTGCTAAAACTGAGGTTGAAATTGAAGAAGCATATAAAGTTGCTTTTGCTGATACAAGTTATGGTGAATATTTAACTATGTTAGCTAAGCAATTTGGTGTTATTAGAAGAGAAGCCACTAAAGCTGTAGTAATTTTGACTATAAAGGGAACAGGTACAATTTATGAAGGAGCTACCTTTGCGACAGAAAGTGGTATACAGTTCGTAGCTACAGAAAATAAAGAAATAAAAGAAACAGGACAAATAAATATCGAAGCTGTTACTGAGGGTGTCATTGGAAATGTAGATGCTGAAACTATAAATATTATTTCTGCGTCTATTCCTGGAATTAATAGTGTAATAAATGAGGTAAAAACAACAGGTGGATATAATGAAGAAACAGATGCGGAATTATTAGATAGATATTTATTTAAGGTAAGAAATCCAATAACAAGTGGTAATAAAAATAATTATGTATTTTGGGCACTTGAAGTTGAAGGTGTAGGTGGAGCAAGATGTATACCTCTATGGAATGGTAATGGCACTGTAAAGGTAATAATCATAGACGCTAATTTAGGAGTTGCCGATGAGGAACTTTTAAATAAAGTAAGAGCACGTCTGGAAGAAAGACCCATTGGTGCAGATGTAACCGTAGTATCTGCTTCAGCTGTAAATATAAAAGTAGCTGCTAATGTTTATGGCAGTATAAATGTAGATGAATTTAAAGAAAAAATCGATGATTATTTTAAAGAAATTGGTTTCAATAAAATATATGTATCAATTGCGCATATTGGTAAGATACTTTTAGAATGTAGTGGCGTTATTGATTATGATAATTTAACTCTAAACGGAGAATCTAAAAATATATTGCTTACAGAAGAGCAACTTCCAGCTTTAGATAATGAGGTGGATTTTAATGTTATATCTACTTAGACAAACACCTGTAAAAACATTAAAGCATTTGCCTAAATTTTTACCCAAAGATAATGATTTTGAAAATACAGCTTTAATATGTGATGATGAACATGAAAAATTGAGACTAACTATTTTAGATGTTAAAGACCAGTTTTTTGTGGAAACAGCAACATGGGGTTTAGATTCGTGGGAAAAAATACTTGATATTACTGCTAATTATAAGTTGGATTATGGTACACGTAGAGCAAAGATATTAAGTAAAATTAATAGCAATGCAATAGTAAGTAGAGAATTTTTAACAAACTTAATAAACTTGTTTACAGCAGATAAATCAGGAAAAATAATAGAACACAATAATGAATATTGGTTTGAAGTATGCGTAAATATCGACGGGATTATTTCCGACGGCGATATAAATATAAGGGACGCTGTAGAAGTGTTCAAACCAGCACATCTTGGTTTTAAAATGGTGTTTTATATTATCAATGATATTCCAATAGACCATGAAGCGGATATTATTCAGTATATAAACTCTGAACATAACTTTTGGAATATAAAAGGCGGGATTGCTCCGCACTGGGACGGCAAGTTTATTTGGGACGGTGAAATTGACTGGAGTGGGCATACAGGCGAAGATTATAAAGAAAGGCAGACTTTTTGTAGTTGAAATTGTCACCAAGATAAACTCAGTTGAACCCTTCGACATTGAGCATAAAACAAATATCCTCTTCAAGGTTAACTCACAGCATACATTACCGACTAAACACGAAAATGAAATCATGCAACACGAAGATACTAAACATATTTTCTGGAATATAGGTACGGCGAAATATACGCACCTGGACGGCGAATATGACTGGAGTGGTGAAATCGATTGGAGCGGAGTGAAAGGAGATGATAAATATAGGACTTGCCAGCCTATTATTGTAGATGTTACAGCTGAAATAGATTCTATAGAACCTTTCACTGTAAAACATACTGCCGATGTTTCTTTTGGTTTTGACGGCAGTTCAAATCCACAAATAAAAAACCTTTGTACTTTTTATTATATCGACCAAAACAAAAAGATCATGGAAGGAAGTTATGAAAAATTATGAGCACACAGAATATTAATATCAAAAATACATTATCAGTAGATGAAGAACCAATAGAAACTGTAGAGCCAAATGATGAAGAACAAGAATCTGGCTTCGATCATGATAGTTTCCTCTTATCCAATAAAAAGACAACAACTTACAGAGCAGCGTTTGCTCAGGCAATAGGAACAACAGGCACTATTGTGAAAATCGTTAAAATGGCGTTCGGTATTAAAGGTGAAACAGACGAACAAGGTAATCCAGCACCGCCAAGCGATGACGGGGATTTGAATGAAGTTGTTTTAACGAAAGATATCACTAATGTAACATACCCAGTTAATACGTCCGTATGCTTTGAAGCTGAAATTGAAGCTGGCGAATATACTGGCGATATAAACGAAGTAGCCCTTATCGATGAAGAAAACCGTACTGCCGCTAAAATGCGTTTGTTAACCTCTAAAGGTATTGACGCGGAAAGCGGAGCTGTATTTAGATGGACGGTAGAATTTTAATATAACGAAAAAAGCCCGCCTTTATGCGATGTCTAAGGGCGGGCTTTGTATTAACGAGGTGATTTATTTTGACTACTGAAGAACTTAAAGAAAAGTTAAGCTTAGCATTTCCAGGGCAATTAAACGGCGTGGTAAGACCAAGCGAACCGATAGAAAGCGATCATGATTTTTTTGTTGAATTGCCACAGCTTATATCTAAAGACCCTGTATTATATGACAAAATGAATTTAATCTTATCTGTGTTATTAAGCAATGATAAACAGCTGAAAGAACAGTCGGTAAGTAAGATTGAAAGCAACGAATCTGGAGATTCTCTTGTAATAACCGACGGAAAAGGAAACTCAACTTCCGTTTCTATAACAAACTTAAATCAAATTTATCCTGTTGGCAGTATTTATATGTCGGTGATTAGTACTAATCCTAGTACCTTTTTTGGTGGCACTTGGGAAATGATGCCACCAGGTCGTGTTTTGTTGGGACAAGGGACATCAGATTGGGGAATAACTTATACAGCAGGAAGTACTGGCGGTGAAGCAACTCACACACTAACTGGAGAAGAAATGCCTTCACATAACCATACCGCATGGACTGATATTCAAGGAATTCATAAACACTCTATCCAGTGTTATGGTTGGTCAGGTTCTTCACAGGCGGTTAGCTCTTTTTATGCTGATAGATGGCAGATAGTAGGTTACACGGATGATGGAGGAAGTCATTCACATAATGTTGGTATCAATAATGCAGGTGGCAATCAACCACATAATAATATGCAACCTTATATAACTGTGTTCATGTGGAAACGTACAGCATAAAACAGACAGCTAAAAAAAATAGAGCATTATTATGCTCTAAAATAAATCGCTGTGTGTTCCTGTGCGAGATAATGTTAATGTCAGGATATTATTGTCTATGTGATAAATAAGCAACCAGTCAGGCAGTATGTGGCATTCTCTGAAATTTTTATATTTGCCGGTTAAGGCATGATCGCAATATTTATCGGGCAAAGTTTTTTCGTCGGCTAACATGCTGATGACTTTTTCTAATAGTTTTAAATCATAACCCCGTTTTTTCGCCAACTTTAAATCTTTTTTGAATTTTATATGGTATTTAATCGTCAGCATTTAAATCTGTCATTAAATCCTTTATATCGGTATAAGGCTTACTTAAATTGTGCTGTGCCATAACATCTTCCAATACGTTTACTGTTTCGGTATTCGGTTTCAGCGTCAGAGAAAACGGGATACCGTTATTTCTTACGATGGCACACAGAAACATATTTATAGCAACACTTGTACTAAGACCGAGAGCTGCTAATATGGACTCTGTTTCTTTTTTTAGATTCTTGTTTACCCTGACGTTTAATGTGGTTGTTTCAGACATAAAAATCAACTCCTTTATAGTTTAATTATAACAAAAATCAATCAATTGATAAATAAATTTATTTAATATGACGAAAAATGACAAAAATAAAAAGCAAAAGAGGGTTAAATATGAGAGTTTTTCAAATTATGAAAGGTGAGGTACTAATTATTAACAACGATAAACAGTACACTGACACTGTAGAAAATTTTAAATTAGATAGTGGATTAATATTAAAAGATTTGAATGAAGTTATTTACGATAACCATCAAGAGTGTTGCGTTATAAATAAAGAGCTTAAAGAATATCCAAATAATAATTTTGATGGTTATATTGATAATATTGATATCTACATTAAAGCAAAAGCTGAACGTGAATATGTGCCACCAGTAGAACCAACAGAAGAAGAAAAAGCTTTAGCAAAAATCGATGAAATTATGACTGAAAATGATACACAAATTGCTGATATCAAAGACGCTATGTTAGTAGCAGTACTGACAGATGATACCGAATTACAAGCAGAATTAAAACAAGAGTATACAGCTGTCATAGAAGATACAAATAATAAGCTTCAGGAGGTAAAAGTAAATGACTAAAAGATGTAATATTTGTGCTAAAAAATTAAACGAAGAAGGTAACTGCACAAATGAAAAATGTCCCAACTGCTTAAAAGAAAAATTAATAGCAGAATTAAAAACTGAAAACAAGTAGATGGTGATATGTATGAACAAATCTTAAGTTTTATTAATTCTTTAATTCCTACTAGATTAGAAACGGAGCAAAAAGGGGTGAATCAATGGAAGATGAAATACTTAGATTATATGAAAAGATTGAAGAGTTAACAGTACAGGTAACAGAGATAAAG
>C._urophasianus_2_cecum__coassemble_115_pt1 | contig 21805 bp, 21 predicted proteins | sample C__urophasianus_2_cecum__metabat2_low_PE_006 | metagenome-assembled genome bin C | reverse complement strand
TATTTACTGAAAATCAAAGCACATATATTCCTATGGGGGTTAAACATAAATTATCTAATCCAGGAAAAATACCATTAGTGATAATAGAGGTGCAATCAGGTAAATATATAAGGGATGATGATATAGTGATTTTTAAATAAATTAAAATAGAATGGAAATATTTAACAAAAATGAAAAAAATAAAAGTAGAAATACATGTTCATACCAAATTTTCTCATGATAGTATGTTATTTTTTTGGCTATTATATTTAAAATGTCGTTTTTGTAAAATTGATTATATAGCTATTACTGAACATAATAATATTTTAGGAGGTATAAACTTTAAAAATTATTGTTTAAAAAGAGGTGATAAGGTAAAAGTAATAGTTGGAGAGGAAATAATGACTAATTCTGGTGAAATTATAGGATTATATTTGAAAAAACCAATACAATCAGGATTAACACCAGAAGAAACTATAAAACAAATAATATTGCAAAATGGAATAGTATATATTCCACATCCATATGACAAAAAAAGATATAAAACAGTATTAAAAGAAATATATATAGAAAAATATAAAAATATGATACATTGCATAGAAATTCATAATGGAAGAAATATATTAGAAGAATATGATAAAAAGCAATATGAGATTGCAAAAAAATATAATATACAACAGATAATTGGTTCAGATGCGCATACTGTGTTTGAAATAGGAAGAAATTATATATATATATATAATAAAATAGATAGTTCTGAAAAGTTTTTAAAAGCTATTAAAGATGCAGAGTTTCATTCTAAAAAGTGTTTGAAGTTTTGTCATTATATTACAAAGTTTGTACGAGTTATAAAATTTATAAAGAGAGGAGATTTTTATGGACTATTTAGAGTTATCTATAGAAAAATTAAACAATGATTGCCAAAAATGGGCATTAGAAATACAAAAAGATTATAAAGCTGATTTAATAATATATATAGCTAAAGGTGGATATTTGATAGGGAAATCTTTTGAAAATGTTTTTAATGTACCTTTGATTGGTATAAAAACAGAAAGGAGAGGCAATAAAGTAAAGGATTTTTTTATGCCATTAATTGTGAAATTACCTACTTTGATATGTAATATATTAAGAGAAATTGAATTAAAAACGAATATACACAATAAATGTAAAAATAGAAAAGTAGTAATAGATTATGATAGTATTAATAAAATAAATAAAAAGGAAATAGATAAAATATTAATAGTAGATGATTCAGTAGATACAGGATATTCAATGAAATTTGTTTGTGATGAGATAAAAAAAATATTTGTAAATTCAAAAGTAAAATTAGCAGCTATAAATATATGGAGTGATAGTGAAAAAGTAATAAATATTGACTATTTTATGTATAAAGATGTTATTATAAGAACTCCTATGTCAAAGGATTCTAAGGAATATGATACATTTTTAAAACTTTATAATGAAAGGAAAGAACGATAGTTTTTATTATGAAAGCAAATGTTTCAGTGATTATGCCAGTATATAATTCTCAAAAAACTATAGAGAGAGCTGTTTTATCAATAGTAAGTCAAACAATATTGCCATTAGAATTAATAATTATTGATGATTGTAGTACAGATAAAAGTATAAGAGCTATTTTAAAAAAGATAAAGGTAAAATATGAAGATTATTTTGATATAAAAATTATTTTTTCTGATACTAATGAAGGGCCAGCTACAACGAGAAATAAAGGATGGAATTTAGCTAAGGGAGAATACATAGCATTTCTTGATAGTGATGATGTATGGTATTCAAGAAAAATAGAAATACAATATAATTATATGAAAAAAAATAAAGAAATATTTTTTTCATATCATCATATGGATATTTTAGAAAAGTTTATAGATAAAGAAATAAATTTTTCTGATAGAAATGTTATTAAAATAAATCCTTATAAATTTTTATTTAAACATTATGCAAAAGGTAATACATCTTGTGTAATGATAAAAAATATAAAATCTTTACGGTTTATAAATGGTAAAAGATATTTTGAGGATTATTTGTTATGGTTAGAATATAATTTTAAATATAAAGGTGTACTATTGAATACTTATATGGCTGGTAGCTTTAAAAAATTTTATGGAATAAGTGGATTAAGTAAAGATTTATGGAAAATGGAAAAAGGAGAATTAGATACATTTAGAATTTTATTAAAAAGAGGATATATAAATTATATACTATATACAATAACTAGTGCTTTTTCGCTAATAAAATTTATTAGAAGACAGATAATATGTATAATGAGATAAATTAAATTGTAAAAGGAGAAAAAATGAAGGGGTTATTAATAACAACAAAATTTTCAGGAAATATATTAGACGGAGGTGAAGTTATAAATAAAAGAAATTATGAAGTTTTAAAAAAAAGTTGTGATAAATTAGATGTAGTATATGTAAATGATAAAAAAAAGTTAATAAATATTAATAGAAAAATAGAAACTTTATTTGAAATATTATTTTTTTGTAGTTTTTATGGGATATCATTTAAAATAAAAGAAAAAATAAGAAATCTTTTAAAAAAAAATAACTATGATTTTTGTTGGATATCATCTTCGATAGGAGGAATATTGGCTAAATTTATAAAAAAAATATCTCCTAAAATAAAAGTGATAGTATTTTTTCATAATGTAGAATTTGATTATTTTTATCAGTTAAAAAAAACATCATCTTCATATAAATATATATTAGCTTTGATAGCTAAAAAAAATGAAAAAATAGCAATAAAATACGCTGATAAAATTGTTGCATTGAATAAAAGAGATAGTAAACGAATTTGTGAATTATATGGAAGAAATGTAGATTTGATTTTTCCTACGACTTTTAATGATTTATATAGAAAGAATAATAATATAATAAAAAGAAAAGATGAAGAAAAGAAAAATTTATTATTTGTAGGTTCAAATTTTTTTGCTAATTTGCATGGAATAAGATGGTTTGTACGAAATGTATTACCATTTTTGGATAATGTAGTATTATATATAGTAGGAAAAAATACAGAAGAATGGAAATCTGAATTTTCTAATATAGATAATATAAAAATAATAGGAAGTGTACCTTCTTTAGAAATATATTATAAATTAGCAGATGTAGTAGTTTTACCAATTTTTTTAGGAAGTGGAATGAAAACTAAAACAGCAGAAGCATTAATGTATGGAAAATATATATTTGCAACAAAAGAAGCTTTTGAAGGATATGATATTGATTTTTTTAAGGTAGGAAGTTTGTGCAATACAAGAGAAGACTTTATAAATGCAATAAATTATAAAATGCTTACATTTCCTACTAAATATAATGTGTATTCTAGAAATGTTTTTGAAAAAAAATATTCAACTGAAAGTTGGATAAAACGTATATTTCTTTTTTTAAATGAAGGATGATTTTTTGTGAATGAAAAATTAATAAATATAATATTTTTCTTTATAGGAATTAGTTTGGTTTTTAATAATATTCCAAGATTAATACAATTAAATTTATTAGGAGGTCCTTTTGGCAATAAATTAACTATTTATTTTTTTATTATAGGTTTTATGTATACAATTTATTATCAGTGTAAAAAAGAGAATATATTTATTGAATTTGAAAATTTTAAAAAATATATGTGTATATATTTTTGTATTGTGATATTTTCTTTAGTATTAGGACTGTGTTTTTATCCTTATTATGATGTGATATTAGAAGGGCCTATAACACAAATTGAAAAAATGCCTAAAATAATAAATTTTTTACATGATATAGGAATTTATATTGATGAAAAATTATTATTAATAATATTTATGATCATAAGAGTAATAAAAAATACAGTATTAGAAATAATATATACTTTTTGTTTTTCATATATAATATTTTGTTGGTATTATAATAATTGGAAAAAAGGTTTAAAAATATTAAATAAAGCAGTAATATTTTCAATATGTATAATTATTATATATTGTATTATTGAAACGTTTTATTTGGCAGGTAATAAAATAGCTTTTAATATATTAGAAGTGATAACACCATATATTCATGCAATAAAAGATAATAGTTCTTGGTGGCCACCATTATTTTGGGAAGGACAAATAAGATCAGTATTTGCAGAACCATCTTATTTTGGTGTGTATGTTGCATTTGCTATGCCTTTTTTATGGTATAATTTAATGATTTCTAAAAAAAAGGATAAAATAATATATTTTGTTTTTTTCATAAGTATGTGTTTCTTTTTATTTTTAACAAAATCTAGAACAGCTATTATTTTGTTTTTGGGAGAAACTATTTTTTTTATAATACTTCTTTGTTATTTAAAAAATAAATTATTTTTTAAAAAGTTATTTCTGATTATTAGTTGTATTGTAATTGCTTTTTTCGGCAGTAATATATTTATTTCAAATACTATAGGTATAGAGAAATTTCAAACACATAATGGTATAAAAGAATATGTTGAAGATAATATTACTTCTGTTGTTAGTACAAAAGAAAGAAGTAATACAGCTAGATATTCAATAATATTAGCTAATTTAAAGATTGGTTTTGAACATCCTCTTTTAGGAGTGGGTACAAATTTAAGGCATGGGTATATTCCTGAATATTTACCTAAAATGAGTGAAAATAGTAAAGAAATAAATAAATGGTTAATTAATCAAAAAAAAGAAGGAATATTAAAAGCAACTTTTCCAAGTTTAGGAGAATATAGTACTCGTTTTGCTGAAAATGGAATTGTAGGGTTAATAATTTTTTTAGTTCCATTTGTGATTTTATTATTTAAATTTATTAAAATAATTTTAAATAATAAAAGCCGGAATAATGAAAAATTAATATATGGATGTTATAGTATTTCACTTATTGCTATTTTTATATCAGGAATAGGAGATGGATTAAATATAACTAGTTGTTATTGGGTTTTACTAGGATTAGGATATGCTATGTGTTTTAGTGAATATGGTTAATCTATGAATATTGGAGAAGTTTTATGATTATAAATACAAGGAAAAAAGATATTATTTGGAACTATGCTGGAATAATAATATCCTTAGGAAGTCAAATAATTTTATTACCTATTTTAGTAAAATATTTAGAACCAGCTATTTTAGGGCTGTGGTATATTTTTGTTAGTATAGGAAGTATTGTAATTTTATTTGATTTTGGGTTTACTCCAACAATAGCACGAACAGTTGCTTATTGTTGGAGTGGAGCAGTAGAATTAAATAAAATAGGGGCTAAATCAATAAATAAGAAAAATGAAACTAATTATGAATTATTATATTTTGTTATAAAAACATGTAAAATATTATATTTTCTAATAGCAATGTTAGCATTATTAATAATGCTAACATTAGGTACTTGGTATATAAAAAGTATATCAAATGATATATTTACAATGGAAATTTATTTATCTTGGATAATATATGCAATATCAATATTTTTTAATTTATATATAGGCTATTATTCAGTAGCTTTAATTGGTATTGGAGATATAAGTAGGCAAAGTAGGGCAAATGTTATATCTAAATTATTATTTTTATTTATAGGTGCAATAGGTTTGATTTTTAGTGAAAGTATATTAAGTTTATCTATAGCAAATTTAATTAGTGGTTTTACAATGAGATTTTTAAGTGCTTATTTTTTTTATGATTTGCATGGTATAAAAAAAATGTTTAGAAAAGTGGTTTTTTCTAATAAATATAATGTTAGATATGTTTTAAATAATATGTGGCATAATGCATGGAGAGATGGTTTTGTTTCAATAACAGTATATTTAACTACTCAAGCAAATACATTATTATGTGCATCTTTTTTATCTTTAACAGAAACAGGAATATATGCATTCTGTTTGCAAATCGTAACAGCAATAGCTAATATAGCAGGTGGATTGTATAATTCTTATATGCCTGCATTACAATCTGCTTATATAAATAATGATAAAGAATTACCTCAAAAATTGTATTCAATAGCTATTTTTGGATTTTATTTTATTTTTATTTTAGGTAGTGTAGTTTTTATTTTTATAGGAATACCGATTATTTATTATATAAAAGAAGCTTTTGAAATTGATAAATTATTATTTATATTATTAGCCTTGAATATTTTATTCCTTCAAAGACATAGAATATCAGCATCTTTTATAGCAAATATGAACAAATTGCCGTATGTTAAAAGTTTTATATTTTGGGGAATAATGAGTTTAGTTATATCTTATGTTTTTATGAAGTATTTTAATTGGGGAATATATGCTTTAATAGTATTACCATTATTTGTTCAATCATTGTATAATAATTGGAAATGGAATAGTGTTGTAAATAATTATTTGAATATAAATGAAATAAAATTAGTAATAAATGGATATCAAGAATTTAAACACAAATTTATTACAAAGCAGTAAATTAAAGGTTCTATAATAAATGTTGGGGTAAGAGAAAATTCTCTTACTTCAGCATTTATTTTTTTTGCAAAAAAAAGAAGCATAATCTCATTCTTTTCGGTAAAATATAATTGCTACAAAACATCTTAGAAAGGAATGGTACTTATGCTTCAACCTAATTATATACAATATTAGCCAATTTCATTTTTCATCTTCTTTATAAAGTTAAATAGGATAGACAATTAAACTATCTTATCTATGATATAATATAAATGAGGTGCATATTATGACAAAATTAAAACGTAAAGTGTATCGATTAAATGACTTTTTCTTTAAAAATCTTATGGGCGATGAAAAAAGAAGCAATCTAACTATTAGATTTCTAAATCTTATTTTGAATCGAACAGAAGAAAATGCCTTTAAAAGCATACAATTTCTAAAAACGGAGCAAGATCCTTTGACAAAAGACGGCAAGTTATCTGTACTTGACATCAAAGCAAGTGTTGATGATAAAACATTTGTTAATATAGAGCTTCAAGTATCAAGGCAAAATTATATAATTGAACGTTCTATGTTTTATATATCTCGAATATTTTCTGAACAAGCTGTTAAAGGTCATGACTATGATGAATTGAAACCAGTAATTGGTATAAATTTGCTTGATTTCAGCTTATTTGAAGAAATATCAAATTGGCATAACACAGCAAGCTTTACAATAAAAGGAATGGAAAAACCTATAACAGATTGTATTACAATGCACTTTCTGGAATTGCCAAAGCTTAAATTTAGTGATGTCAAAAAAGCGAAAAAATTAGAAGCATGGGGAGCATATTTTTCTGGTGTATCTGATGAAAAAGAACTGGAGGTTTTATGTATGAATGAACCTTTATTAAAAGAAGCAATATCTTATGAGCAGGCTTTCACTAACAATGATGAAATGTACAGAAAGTATCAGCAACGTGAAGACGCCATTAGAGAAGAAACCACTAAAATTCGTTTAGGTGAAAAACGCGGTATTATTATCGGTAAAGAACAAGGTATTACCATTGGTGAAAAGAAAAAAGCTGAAGCTATGGCAAAAAAAATGTTAGCCGATAAAATGGATTTAAAGACAATTGCTAAATATACGGAACTATCTTTAGAAGAAATAATGAAATTAAACAGATAGTAAAATAGGGAGCGGATAGCTCCTTATTTTTATAAATATATTTTCTGGAATTGCCAAAGCTTAAATTTAGTGATGTCAAAAAAGCGAAAAAATTAGAAGCATGGGGAGCATATTTTTCTGGTGTATCTGATGAAAAAGAACTGGAGGTTTTATGTATGAATGAACCTTTATTAAAAGAAGCAATATCTTATGAGCAGGCTTTCACTAACAATGATGAAATGTACAGAAAGTATCAGCAACGTGAAGACGCCATTAGAGAAGAAACCACTAAAATTCGCTTAGGTGAGAAACGTGGTATCATTATCGGTGAAAAACAAAAAGCTGAAGCTATGGCAAAAAAAATGTTAGCCGATAAAATGGATTTAAGGACAATTGCTAAATACACAGAATTACCGTTAGAAGAAATAATGAAATTAAACAGATAGAAAATAGGGAGCGGATAGCTCCTTATTTTTATAAATATACTTTTTGGAATTGCCAAAGCTTAAATTTAGTGATGTCAAGAAAGTTAAAAGATTAGAAATATAGAAAGCTTTTTCTAGTGTATCTGATTAGAAAGAACTGAATGTTGTTAGTTTATGTAAAATAAAAGGACTATCACAAATGATAGTCCTTTTTATGTTAATAAAATTATTTTCTTTTTGGTGGAGATGAGGAGAATTGAACTCCTGTCCGAAAGTATTGTTTCATAGCTTTCTCCGAGCGCAGTTCGTATTTTCATTTCGAAACATCATCGCCTACGAACAGGCTATAATATTTCTATCTCGATGAAATTCCCTTAAAATCTCCGAGAATTGATTATAAGGTATCCCGCTGTTGGCCTCTTTTTCGCTCACGCGGGAAAAGAACGAAAAGAGGTTAGCATTAAGCTGCTAAAGCGTATTCTTTGTTAGCTTTTATATTTAAATAAAAGTTTCACCTTACTAACGGGTTGATGACCCCCCGGCTCGCTTACCATGCACCAACTACTCCCGTCGAAACCATTACATCCCCGAGAGTCAATATATTATAGCATAGCTTGTGTATAAAAGCAATGCGTTTTTGATTTTTTGACTATTTATATTATAGCATATTATTGGAGAAAAAAGAATGGTATAATAGACAAAAAAGGAGTTGATTGGGAATGATTTTTGGCAATATTAATCAAATTGAAAGATATGCTTTTTTACCAGAGGAGCTTAAAGAATTTTTTAAGTATGTAAGAGAACATGATTTATTAAGTTATGCCGAAGGTTCGTATAAAATAAACGGTGATGATTTTTTTGTAAATGTAAATGAATATGATACAGTGACACGTAAAGACCGTTTTTGGGAAGCGCATAAAAAATATATAGATGTGCATGTAATGCTTAAAGGACAAGAATTTATTGATGTTAATTTTATCGATAATATGCAACTTGGTGAATATAAAGCAGAAAATGATTTTCAGGCATTGGATGGCGAGCTAAAGGCTTCAGTAAAATTAAATCCAGGTGATTTTCTTATTTGTTATCCAGAAGATGCACATCGTACAGGTATTATTGCAGATGAAGCATGTCATTTGAAAAAAGCTATTTTTAAAATTAAATTGACAAAGTGATGAGTTATTTTATGAATAAAGAATATTATGTTTGTATTGATATTGGCGGTACAGCAATAAAATATGGTTTAGCGGATAAATTTGGTGTTTTTGCTGATAAAAATTCTTTACCAACGCAAGCAAAGCTCTATGGTGGACAGGGTATTGTAGAAAAAGTGAAAATGATAATACGAAAGTACATTAAAGATAATAATGTTGTTGGTGTAGGAATATCTACGGCGGGGATAATTGATACTAAAGCTGGTGTAGTTGTTTATGTAATGCCAGAATCTATACCGAATTATAGTAATACGCCACTTAAAGCTATTGTAGAAAATGAATTTGATATTAAATGTACAGTAGAAAATGATGTGAATTGTGCTGGATTGGGTGAATTGTGGCTCGGTGCAGGCAGGGGAAAATCGTCGCTTTTTTGTATAACGGTTGGTACAAGTATTGGTGGTTGTGTTATTTATGATAAAAAAATTATTCATGGCGCGACCAGTAGTGCAGGTGAGATTGCTTATATGCAAATTCCAGGCGGTAGAATGCAAGAATTAGTCACAACAACACGCCTTATACAAGATGTAGCACAAGCAAAATTTTTAAATGAAACAGATATAAATGGTGAAATAATATTTGGTTGGGCTAAACAAGGAGATATTGTAGCGCAAAAAGCTATTATGAAATTAGTACAGCATTTATCTGATGGTATTGTTAATATAGTGGCTGTGTTTAATCCTGAGATGATTATTTTAGGTGGCGGTATTATGGCACAGAAAGAATATTTAAAACAACTTATTGATAATACTTTAAAGCCGAAAATTACGCCTAGTATTTATGATAATATGCAAATTGAATTTGCCAAGCTTAAAAATGATGCGGGTATGATAGGTGCTTTGTATAATTTTTTATCACAGGAAAAATAAAAAAAACCCTTTTAAGTTTTTGTAGCTTAAAAGGGTTTTTTTAGAAATATTTTATTTTAAATTTTCAACAGCACTGCGTTCAATAGCAAGACCTTGGCGATATCTTTCCATAAATGCTTCAAAGCCTTCAATATCTTCTTTTGTTGGTGCAATTGTTTCAGCTTTAGCATTTTTAAATACTTTTTCGCTAAGGTATTCATCGAGTGTCATATTTTGTTTGTTATTCATATAGTCAGCAAGGAGAGCAATACCCCATGCGCCACCTTCGCCAGCTGTTTCCATAACAGTTACTGGTGCGCCGATAGCTGCTGCCATAATGGTTTGACCGACACCTTTTGTTTTAAATAATCCGCCGTGACCTAAAATTTGTTCGATTTCTACATGTTCCTGTTTAGTGAGGATATCAAGACCGGTTTTCATAGCACCGAGAGCAGTAGATAAATGTACACGAATGAAGTTTGCTAAATTAAATTTGCTATCCGGTTTGCGTACAAATAAAGGTCTGCCTTCTGTAAAACCAGTAATGTGTTCGCCAGAATGGTAACAATAAGCAAGAAGTCCACCACAATCAGCGTCGCCTTCAAGTGCTTTATTGTATAATGTAGAGAATAAGTGATTTGTATCTACTTTTACACCGAAACTTGTCAAACATTCATGGAAAAGGCTAATCCAGCTATTTAAATCTGTTGTACAGTTGTTGGAATGTGCCATAGCTACTAAGTCGCCAGATGGAGTTGTTACCATATCGAGTTGTTCATAAACTTTGGATAAATCGTGTTCGAGGACAATCATAGCGAATACAGAAGTTCCGGCAGAAACATTACCTGTTTTTTTCGTAACAGTATTTGTTGCTACCATACCTGTACCAGCATCGCCTTCTGGTGGGCACATTGGACAACCTGCTGTTAAATTTCCGCTCGGGTCAAGAAGTAATGCACCTTCTTTAGTTAAATAGCCAGCGTTTTCTCCAGCAACGAGAACTTTTGGTAGAATATCTTTTAATTTCCAGTCAAAATGTCTATCAGCAATATTAGCATCAAAATCAGCTAACATTTTTTCATTATAATCTTTTTTGGCAATATCAATTGGGAACATACCAGAAGCATCGCCAATACCTAGTACTTTTTCGCCAGACAATTTCCAATGTACAAAGCCTGCCAAAGTAGTAAAAAATTTAATTTTATTTACATGTTCTTCATTATTTAAAATTGCTTGATATAAATGAGCAATGCTAAATCTTTGCGGTACGTTGTAATTAAATAATTTTATAAGTTCGTGTGAAGCTTGACCTGTGATATTATTACGCCAAGTACGGAATGGCACAAGTAAATTATCGTCTTTGTCAAATGCCAAATAGCCGTGCATCATAGCGCTAAAACCGATACCAGCAAGTTTTTTGATAGTAGTACCATATTTTTTTTGTACTTCTTCGACAAGATTTTTATAGCAACCTTGTAATCCTTGCCAAATTTCTGTTTCACTATAAGTCCAAATGCCATCAATTAAACTGTTTTCCCAATCATAAGCGCCGACAGCAATTGGTTCATGTGTTTCATCAATAAGAACGGCTTTAATACGTGTAGAGCCAAATTCAATACCGAGTGTAGTTGTACCGTTGTTAATACTTGCAATAATATTTTCTTTTGTCTGCATAATATATTCCTCCATGCAATCTGTAACCAAAAGTTGTATGATAAATATCTATTAATGTTATTATACATCATATAAATTACTATTGCAATTTTTTTGATAATTAATTTTAATTATTTTTGTAAAATTTTTACAGTAATAGATAATTTGATTGTGAAGTATTGATTTTATTGAGTATTTTTAAGAAAGTAAGATGAAAATGATATAATAAGTTTTTAATTAGCAATGAAAAATTTAGAGATTTGTATATAGTTATGTTGTTTTATTTCTTATAATTGTATGATAACTATAAAATAATTGACATTAAGTATGAGGAATATAATAAAATTGGGAAAAGAAAAAAGCGTGCCAAGTGGCACGCTAGACAAATTAATACAATTCAATACAATAAAATTAGTTTGGAAATGAGCAATGATTACTTTATATTTGCTGAAGATATAAAGTAAAAACCGATAAAACAAAAAACCCCTTTTCGCTATGGAAAAGAGGTGAATAGACGTATTCTAAAAGCATTAAATATCATGCTTTATGTCTAATCCCCTTCCCATCGCTCGCAGGTACGGCAATCTTTCGATTGCACACGGTGATTGTCAATCAGGCAGTTCTCCTGACTCGAGTTCATTGCACCGTTCAAGCCTTCCCAGAAAAAGTTCCAGTGACATGATTTTGAACGTGCTCCCTCATACAGTGGCGGGACCGTTTCAGCTTTGCTAATGCGTACTGAATTCCCTATTAAGTCCGTATGGACACCTGATTCTGGAACAATATATGTTCTCTTTCATAATAACATTAACAATAATATCTGTCAAATTATATTTTGAAAATAAAAAATTTCACTTTTGTGATGTAGTCACAGAATTAATTAGTAAAATGATTTATACTGTAATCAATGAAGATGATATAAAGATGATTTTAATAGAATTTAGGAGGTTTTTAATATGTTAATTCATGCAGATGCAAATGCTTTTAATAAACTTTTAGCAGGTAAAGGAACGTTTATCGTAGATTTCTTTGCAACATGGTGCGGTCCATGCAAAATGCTTGGTGCGGTATTAGAAAAAGTTGCCCCAGAACTCTCTTATGATATTTTGAAAATAGATATTGATGAAAATGCAAAATTAGCAGATGAATATGAAGTTATGGTAGTGCCTACATTATTGTTTGTTAAAGATGGTGAAATTATTCATCGTGAATCTGGTTTCTTTTCCAAAGATAAATTTATGGCATTAGTAGAAACACATATGAAATAAATTTTAATATTACCTTTAAAGAAATAACCAAGTACATTTCGTATTTGGTTATTTCTTTGCGTAAATAAGATACTATTGCCCTATTTTTAAGATAATATTGTACCTATATTATTTATATATGGTTGTGCTATATTATTGCTATCATTTTTGATAACAAATTAATAAAATAAAGGAGTATAATATCTTGATTAAGGAAAAATCTTTTACTTTACCAGTGTTTTCACTTATTTTATTAAGTTTTATTTTAGGAACAAGTGAATTTATCATTATTGGTATTTTGCCAGATATTGCTGTTGGAATTGATTGTTCTATAGTAATGATAGGTAATCTGATTTCTTTATTTGCGATGGCTTATGCAGTTGGAACACCAATCGCTACAGCTTTTTTAAGTCGCTATAATCGCTATTATATTTTGTTAGGATTAACTGCTATATTTATTTTAAGTAATATTATGTGTGGTTTAGCTGTTAATTATGCTATGTTATTAGTATCACGTATGCTTATAGCAATTGTTTCGGGTACCTTAATAGGAATTTCTATGACTTTTCCTAATGAGTTGGTGAGTGTTCGTAATAGACCGAAGGTTATTAGTTGGATATATTCTGGTTTTAGTGTAGCTGCTGTATTTGGCGTACCAATTGGTACATTAGCAAGTCAAATAATGAATTGGCGTGCTACATTTATACTTTTGAGTCTTTTTAGTATTATTGTATTGGTATTATTATGGCGTAGTTTACCAAATGTTGGTGCGGGTAAGAAATCAAATTTATTTCAACAATTCACTTTGTTTAAAAGCCCACGTATTCAATTAGGTATGATTATAGTTATTTTTAGTTTTGCGGGAACATATACTATGTATACCTATTTAACACCTATTTTACAAAATAATTTGCATATACCAGATATGTACATCAGTATTATTTTAGGTTTATTTGGTTTTTGTACAATTATTAGTAATTTAGGTTCAGGTAGACTTGTTAGTTTAGGCGGAATACGTAGGTTGCCCATAGTTTATATAATTCAAGCTATAGCATTATTTGCTATACCATTCACTGTTAATTTTAAATCTGTTGGTTTAATCAATATATTAATTTTAGGCATTACTATTTATTTACATAATGCCTCATTACAAATATTCTTTTTGAATACAGCTTCTATAGAAAAACCAGAAGCATTTACTTTGGCATCTAGTTTAAATCCTATTGCATCTAATATTGGAATAGCATTAGGTTCTGCTGGTGGTAGTTTGATTGTAATGATAGCAGATATGCCATATGTTGGCTTTGGGGGAACAATATTTGTCATTATAGCATTGTTTGCTAATCTAAAATTATTGCAAATTATGTCTAGTATTAATAAAAGACCACATTTTATAAGAAATTAATATAATTAGTTTTTATAATATAAATTTAGCCGAATACATTTGTGTACTCGGCTTTTTTTATAATTTACATTAAAACATTTTCTCCATTGAAATTGGGAACGAATTTTTCAGTAGCGGTTTTTCCTTCTTGAATATAACAATTAGTAAAACCTAATTCACTAGCAAAATCAACAACTTTATCGTATTCAAAAGTAGTTAAACGGCGTTTTAGTTTAGGATGATTTAAGGCTTTATACATGGGTGTATATTGGTTCATTAAACTTAGATAAATGGTATCATGGTATGTTTCCCAAAGGTATTCGACGATTTTTAAGCTTTCTTTATAGTGCCATGGTAATATAAGATGGCGGATGATTACACCTTTTTGCATAATGCCATTTTTAAATTTTGGTTTTCCAGCAAGTTCATACATTTTAGCGATAGCTTTTTTTATGACTTCTGGATAATCAGGTGCATTAGAATATTCTTTGGCAGTTTCGCTATAGAAATATTTAAAATCTGGTAAAAATACATCGACGTAATTGCGCAATAACTCTAGTGTTTTGATATTTTCATAGCCACTGGAATTGTAAACAATAGGAATGTTTAAACCATGCTGTTTGGCTATATCGAGTGCTTGAATTATTTCTAAAACATAATGTGTCGGTGTAACAAGTTCTAAACAATGTGCATGGCGTTGTTGCTGTTCTAAAAAAATCTTTGCTAATCGCTTGATGGAAACTTTAAGACCTTTTCCTTCAGTACTTATTTCATGATTTTGACAGAAAATACATTGCATATTGCAATGAGAAAAGAAAACTGTACCAGCACCATTTTTCCCCGATAAACATGGTTCTTCCCATTGGTGTAATGATACAAGAGCTATTTCAACTTCGTTACTGGCACGGCAAAATCCATAATTTTTAGTGCGGTCAACATGGCAGTTACGAGGACAAAGTGTGCAATTTTTAATATCCATATAATATATAACCAACCTTTATTTGTAAAATGGATTGTATAATGAAATCAGCTCTAAAATAAATCTTGAAATATAGATTATCTTAGAGCTGTTATAAGTGATATACTTCAACTATTTTTTTAGTGATTTGCCATTTTGAAAATGGTATAAACATCTTCGTAGTTTAATGGTTTAAAATTACCGATAGTTTTTTGATTGTTATCTGTACACATATCAGTTAAATATTTAAGTTCGTTTTCATCCAAAATTTTGCCTGTAAGTTGGCTTAAACAAATTGGCAATCCTAAACGGTAGAAGAATTCTTCTAGTTTATTAATAGTTTTTATAGCGCCATTTTCACCCGTTTCAGTGATATTAAATAATACTTGACCTAATTGACAGAAGCGGTCAATATCATTTTTGTAAACATATCTTGCCCAAGAAGCCCACATTGTAGTAAGTGAAGCTCCATGTGTAGCATTGAATTTGGTACTTAATTCATGACCGAATTTATGCACACTAAAATCTTTGGTGCGACCAAGTCCTGTTATATCATTATGAGATAAACTACCACAATACATAATTTCGCTATGAGATAAATAATCTTCTGGGTGAGAAAGCATTTGTGGTGCGTAATAAATTACATCTTTCATTAAGCCCTCAGCGATATAATCTGTCATGTAATTGTCTGTTTCTTTGGCAAAATATCTTTCTAATGTGTGCATTAATATATCAGCACAACCGCAGGCTTTTTGTAATTTTGGAGCGCTAAAAGTTAATACTGGGTTCATAATGGCAAAGCATGGACGATTAAATGGAGTACTAAGACCGCGTTTTTGTTTAGTAGCTTCGTTTGTAAGTACAGCGGAATCGCTTGTTTCGCTACCAGCAGCAGCAAGAGTAACAATACTAGCCATTGGTGTTGTTTTTTCGAGTTTTATTTTTTTCGTCCAAATATCCCAAATATCATGTGTAGGATATTGCAGACCATGCGCAATGGCTTTGGCTGTGTCAATAACTGAACCTCCGCCAATAGCTAAGATGAAGTCTATTTTTTCATTTAATGCTTTTTGAATATTTTCATTGACAAAGGACACTAAAGGATTAGGTTGAACGCCACCTAATGTCTTAACCGAAAGGTTGGCTTTTGTCAGTTGAGTATAAATTTTGTCGAGAAGACCACTTCTTTTTACAGAACCGCCTCCGTAGACAATTAGGACATTGTGTCCATTATATTTTTTTATTAAATTGGCTGTATTATTTTCGCTATCTTTGCCAAAAATTATTTCAGTAGGACAATAAAAATTAAATTTCTGCATAATAATTACCTCGTGATATTTAATGTGTGAGTTTTAAAATTTTGTTTAAATTTATGTCGTTTATGGAATTTACCACCACATCGGCACGGGATAAATCTTGTGGTCCAGAGTTTGGGTTATCATAAGCGATACAATAAGCCCCGGCATCTTTAGCAGCAGCAATTCCAGCTGTAGCATCTTCGATGACAATGCAATCTTTTGGCGGTAAACCAAGTGCTTTAGCAGTTAATGTGTAAATTGCTGGATTTGGTTTGCTAGCAGGAAGTTCAGCACCGCTTAAAATATATTTAAAACAATCTGCTAAGCCGAATTTTGTCAATACAGCATTGATGATTTTTCTATCAGCAGAAGAAGCAAGAGCTACAGGAATATTATTTTCATGCAGTTCGTATAATAAATCTAAAATGCCATCAATTGGATATACGGTATTGCTGTCGATAATATATTCTAGGTATATTTTATGTTTGTAATCGACCATTTCCTGAACAGAAACAGGCTTTGTTGCAAGATGAGCAAAATCACTAAAAAAGGATTTGGCAGAACGTCCTACATACGCCACGCAATCTTCCATACTGCAAGGTATGCCGAAATGAGTTAAAGTACGTATTTTCATGTCGGCATGAATGGATTCGCTATCAATGATTACACCATCCATATCAAAAATAACTGCTTTCATTAAGGTGGTCCTCCAATTTTATTATTAATTATTATAGAAAAAACTTTTACAATAAGTAAGCATAGCATTTATAAATCAAAACAGCAAGTAAGATTATTTTTTACTGAATTTATTGATAACAAAGTTTTGGAAACGATGAGCGGCAAGAGACATTGGTCTATTAGCATACCAAGCAAGACCGATTTCACGGCTACATTTGGGCGTATTGACAGTTAGAAATTTTATATCTAAATGGTCCATGCCAGGAATTTTAGGCACGAGAGAAACGCCAAGACCAGCCGCAACAAGACTGGCTACAGTTACAATTTCATCACCTTCAAATCTAATTTTGGGATGAATAGATGATAGTTCAAATAGATGTTCTGTCTTTGTACGTAATCCATAGCGTGGTTTTAGTGTGATGAATGGTTCAGTTGCTATTTCTTCCATGTCGATTGTATCTTTTTGAGCTAAAGGATGTGTTGTTGGTACAATGATATATAATTTTTCAGTGAGCAGTGGAACCCATGCGATATCCGACATGTTGATTGGAGCACTGCATAGGCATAAATCTGATTCTCCCTTAAATAATTGTTTAGATAATAAAAAAGAATGGTTTTGATTTAAGAAAAATTGAATTTTAGGGTAAAGTTTGCGAAATTCTTTGACTAAATCTGGTACGAGATAAGCGCCGAGTGAATGCATGAAAGATAGGTTAATGACGCCACTATCAGGTTCAGCCATATTCATGATATCTTGACGTGCCGTTTCTAATTCTAAAAGTATCCTTTCAGCATAGGATAAAAATGTTTGACCGTATTGTGTTAGAGCAACTTTACGGCTATCACGGGCGAATAATTTTACATTTAAGTCTTTTTCTAATCGTCCAATAGAACGGCTAAGCGCTGGCTGGGATACATTCAAAGATTTTGCTGCTTTAGTAAAATTTTTGATATGAGCTAAAGCTACAAAATATTCTAATTGATTTAATTCCATTAAAATAGCTCCTCCAAATTAATGTTTATTGTATTATTTTATATTTACATATGTTATTTTTTTGAATAATATATCTATTATAAGCCAATTTCATTAAATCTGCAGTAAAAACTATTGACAAGATTTAACCTTATTAAGTGATAATTTTCTTATCTTTGAACTAGTGAGTAGATAGCTTTTCTATCTATTGACTCTAGATATATTCTATGCGATAATATAAATATTGCTGGTATAGCTCAGCTGGTAGAGCAACGCATTCGTAATGCGTGGGTCGCAGGTTCAAATCCTGTTACCAGCTCCAGATGGAATTTAAGCCTTTGTATTTAGTTGCAAAGGCTTTTTTTATATGCTATGATAAGCAACGTAACAAATAATATGATGAACAGTACAATATTGAACTATATCATTTTAATAAACTTATTTGTTATATACTATATATCGCTCGTATCATTATGACCGAGACGAAGGAGAGATTTTAAATGATTTTATGTCAAAATGTATTGGAATTGAAACATTTAGTGGCAAAGTTTAAGCTAAATGGTAAATCTATCGGGTTAGTGCCGACTATGGGAGCGTTGCATGAAGGACATGCTTCACTTATCAAAGCTGCTCATGCAGAAAATGATATTACTATCGTAAGTGTATTTGTAAATCCTACCCAGTTTGGACCGAACGAAGATTATACTACGTATCCAAGAACTTTAGCAAAAGATTGCACAGTGGCACAAGAAGCTGGTGCAGATATTGTATTTGCACCGAAAAAAGAAGATTTATATCCGCACAAAGATATGACATGGGTAGAAGTTACTGGCGATATTACTAAAGTTTTATGTGGACGGACAAGACCAATTCATTTTCGTGGTGTTACGACAGTTATTACAAAATTGTTCAATTTGATTATGCCAAATAGAGCGTATTTTGGTTTGAAAGATGCCCAACAGACGCAAGTTTTGCAACGTATGGTGGAAGATTTATTTTTCAATGTAGAACTTAGAATTATGCCTATCGTGCGCGAAGCTGATGGATTAGCTAAAAGTTCACGCAATGTTTATTTATCTCCAAAAGAGAGAAATGCAGCGTTGGTTTTATCTAAAAGTTTAAAGCAAGCGCAGACAATGTTTATGCAAGGTGAGAGAAATTCTGCTGAAATTTTAAATTTTGTTACAAACGTTATTAAAAGCGAGCCAATGAGTAATATTGATTATGTAGAAATGTATAAATTGCCAGGGCTTTTGCCTGTAGATGAAATTATTACAGGTAAGGTACTTTTGGCAGTAGCTGTAAAATTCGGCACAACTCGTTTAATTGATAATGTAATTTTAGGAGAAAAATAATGTTTTATAATATGTTCCATGGAAAAATTCATCGAGCTACAGTAACACAGGCTAATTTAGAATATATGGGTAGTATCACTATAGATGAAAATCTGTTAGAAATGGCAGGAATTTTGCCAGGTGAGCGAGTACAGATTGTCAATAATAATAATGGTGAACGATTGGAAACTTATACTATTGCAGGAAAGCGAGGCAGTGGTGTTATCTGTTTAAATGGAGCAGCTGCACGCAAAGCACAGGTAGGAGATACAGTAATTATTATAGCGTATGCTTTAATGAATAAAATAGAAGCTGAAAATCTTGTACCAAAAGTTGTAATGGTTGATGAAAATAATCAGCCTATAAAATTACGCGGTGTAGAACTTGAAGGCGAAATAGGTTAATAGATAAAGTAAAAATAGAGCTATATCATTTTAAAATGAGGCTCTATTTTTTTATTTTTGTTTGGTTTATAATAGAGGCTGTTTGATATTGTTTTTGAGGAGATGATTTTTGTGAAACTAATAACGTTTGCTGGGCCTCCTTCAGTAGGCAAAACTTCTGTTATTTTACGTTTAATAGAAGTTTTACATAAAGATAATAAAAGTGCAGGTGTTATTAAGTTTGATTGTTTAACAACATTTGACCGACAAGTTTATGAACAGGCAAATATACCTATTCAAATAGGTCTTTCAGGCAAATTTTGTCCTGACCATTTTTATATAAGTAATATCGAAGAAGGCGTTAATTGGGGAAAAACACAAAATTTTGATTATCTTATGACGGAAAGTGCAGGTCTTTGTAATCGCTGTTCGCCGTATATTGAAGGAATATTGGCTGTTGGCGTGCTTGATTGTTTATCTGGTATACAAACACCACGCAAAATTGGTCCTATGGTGAAATTCGCTGATGTAATTGTTGTAACAAAAGGTGATATTATTTCACAAGCAGAGCGTGAAGTTTTTTTATATAATGTTTATCAAGCTAATCCTAAAGCACAAGTTATTTTTATAAATGGCATTACTGGGCAAGGAGCTTTTATGTTGAAAAAATATATTGCTCAATTAAAAGATATAGATAATTTAAGTGGTACAAAATTGCGCTTTACTTCGCCAGCAGCAGTATGTTCATATTGTACTGATGAAATGCGTATTGGTGAAAAATATCAATTAGGCATGACTAAGAAAATGGAATTCAGATGAGGCATGATTATGAATTTTAAAGAATTTGTACAGACACATACAATTGGTGAAATAAAAAAAGCATACCCACAAGTTGTTGATTATTTAGATAATACAGGGCTTTGGAACTTACCTGATAATCTCACTTTTGCTAAAGCCTTTGAAGATATTGATGAAGAAGATTTATGGCAAGTTGGCATTAAAGGCGATAATATAGCAGATGAATTGAAAAAATTTATTACTGCTATGCAAAATATTGATACGCATAGCGAAGATAATATTGCTAATATCATGATTATTGGCGGTGTAAATAAACAGGGTGAAGCAGAAAATGTACAGCTTTCTATACATGTAGGTGAAATTGTTAGTATTGTAGGGCCAACGGGTTCAGGCAAAAGTAGATTACTGGCTGATATTGAATGCTTGGCGCAGGGTGATACACCAACTAAAAGACAAGTACTTATAAATGGTAAGGCACTCGATGATGATATGCAATTTAATTTTGATGGAAAACTTGTAGCTCAATTATCGCAGAATATGAATTTTATTATGGATGTTAGTGTGGAAGATTTTCTTACAATGCACGCTAAAGTACGTATGGGTAGAAATTGTGATTTTAATAAAATTGTTAATCGTTGTTTTGCTATGGCAAATGAACTTGCTGGCGAAAAGTTTACGCTTGATACAAAAGTTACACAACTTTCAGGTGGTCAATCAAGAGCTTTAATGATTGCTGATGTTGCTTGTATTAGTTCTTCACCTATTGTGTTAATTGATGAGATAGAAAATGCAGGTATTGACCGCCAACAAGCTGTAAAAGTTTTGGCTAAGAGTGAAAAAATAGTCATAATATCTACACATGACCCTTTGTTAGCACTTAATGCTGATAAGCGAATTGTCATTAAAAATGGTGGTATAGATAAGATTATTGAAACAACTGCACAAGAAAAAAATTGTATAGAGCAAATTAGAAAACTTGATAATATACTTTTAGATATACGTCGTCGCTTGCGTGCAGGTAAATTAATTGAAGAAATTTGATTATTGTGAGTCGCAACTGTGATTTTAATCATGAGTTAGGCGAACAAAATAGTCAGCGTATATAGAAATATGT
>C._urophasianus_2_cecum__coassemble_107_pt1 | contig 23349 bp, 21 predicted proteins | sample C__urophasianus_2_cecum__metabat2_low_PE_006 | metagenome-assembled genome bin C | reverse complement strand
TTCCTTTGTTTTCTTCTAATATCTTCTTAAATTCTTATCCTCCTTATCCTTTACCCTTTTTAAGCGTTTTCGCTTCTCTCCTCATATTATTTAAGACTCTTTGCTTATATTTTTTTACTTCATCTTCTTTACGTCAAATCCAACATATTTTAAAACAAATTTTTAATGTTTCTGTCTCTCATGTTAGTATTTATAAATAAATTATTCATTTTTATACACTTTTCCAATCTGTTTCTAACTATTTTTTAAGCAGAGCCAACCTATTTTCTAATGATTGGCACGCTGATGAAACTTTTCTTAAAGTTAAAGCAGTAGAACATTATTTATAGATTTATATTTTTTTATAATTTAGTTAGAGAACATAAAGGAATATCTAAACTAACACTAGCAGAAATAGCAGGAAATATTTATACAAAAGAACAAAAAGATAATTGGTTTCTATTCTAAATAAAAGATAAAAGAATAGGTTTATTTAGTTTACCTATTTTTAATGAATATTATTACTAAATATTTTAATCTCATATTAAGTTAACAAACTATTATTTTCTTATATTATGTATTCTGCTTTTATTTATAAATTCCTCTACCTTATAGAACCAATTCTCATTGAAAGAATGAAGTAGTGTAGAATATGTGATAATGGATATGAACAAAGTTTTTAGAAGTGTAACAAGAGATTGTTTTCTTAATACTAAAGTAGCAGATAAATTTCATGTGGTTAGATATGTACAATGGGCACTAGAAAAAGTAAGAAAAGAAGTACAAAAAAAGCTTTTTAAAGAAAGAAGAATATATTTTAAAAAGAGTAAATATTTGTTATTAAAAAGATATGAAAAGCTAACAATAGAAGAAAAATGGGAATTAGAACAGATATTAAATAAATCCGAAAAGAAGTGAAACAATATATAGATAATTTCTCCAATATTAGAAGGACTAAAAACAGGATATACAAACGGATATACAGAAGGAATGAATAATAAGATAAAAGTTTTAAAAAGAATATGTTTTGGGGTGAAAAGATTTGACAGGTAAAAAAAGAATAATCTATGCTTCAAAAAAATAAAAGATAGGTAGAAAAAAATCTACCTATCTATATTACCCCAATATTTGACAAAGAACCTTTTCTTATTACTATCTAGTTTTATTTGCTAATTCTTTTCTTGAAACAGCTTCTTTATTTCTAATATCTTCTAAATAAGGAACAGGTTCGGTATCTTTTTCATCAATATTATTAATATATTTCTTGGTTTCAGCTACAATTACTGGAGATAACAAAAGTACAGCAATAAGATTTGGTATTGCCATCATCGCATTTAAAGTATCAGCAATAAGCCAAACAAGATTTAAAGATACAATTGGTGCAATTACTGCTACAGCTAAATAAGCTATTTTATAACCTGTTAATATTTTTTTACCTGCAAAATATTCTACACATCTTTCACCATAATAAGACCAACCCAAAATCGTAGAAAAAGCAAATGTTATAATACCAACAACCAAAATAAATGGCCCAATATACGGAATTTGACCAAAAGCAAGTGTTGTAAGCACACCACCATCACGAATTGCTCCCATATCAATTTCTGGATTTTTCATAATGCTAGATACTAATACAAGACCTGTCATCGCACAAACAATAACTGTATCCCAAAAAACGCCTGTCATTGATACCATAGATTGACGTACCGAATTTCTTGTTTGAGCTGCAGCAGCGGCAATAGGAGCAGAACCCATACCTGATTCATTAGAAAATAAACCACGTGCTACCCCAAAGTGCATAGCTTGCATGATACCACCGCCAACAAGCCCACCTGCTGCTGCGCCTGGATTAAATGCCAATGTAACTATCGTTTCAATCGCTGGAATAATAAAATCTGCATTAATCACTAAAATAGCAAGACAACCAAGTACATAAAAACCTGCCATAAATGGTACCAAACGTTCACATACATAAGCAATGGATTTTATACCACCAAAAATAACAAGTGCTACTAAAACAGCAATAATAATACCTACAATCCAAGCTGGTATACCTAAGTTTTCACTACAAACCGTAGCTATTGCATTTACCTGTGTAGCACAACCTATACCAAAAGAAGCGAAACCACCAAAAAAAGCAAATAATACCGCGAGCCATTTCAGATTTAGACCACGTTCTAAGGCATACATAGCACCGCCTTGCATTCTGCCATCTTTCGTCTTTACACGATATTTAACAGAAATGAGTGTTTCACTATATTTTGTCGCAATACCAAATACACCTGTAAGCCAACACCAAAAAACAGCGCCCGGTCCGCCAAGTGCTACTGCTGTACCGACACCGATAATATTACCAGTACCAATAGTTGCCGCCAAAGCAGTAGTAAGTGCGCCAAATTGACTTACCTCTCCTTCTGCCTCTTTATCCTTTGTAACCGATAAACGAATACCTTGTATTAATCTTCTTTGAATACCTTTTGTTCGGATTGTCATAAAAATATGAGTGCCTAACAATAAAATTATCATTCCCCAACCCCAAACAATGCCATTCACCGAAGTTACAAATGAATTAACAGCTTCAAACATATATGTACCTCCTTAGCAATTCAATAATTTAACCAATTCGTTAATAGCACTCATACAAGTTAAAAATCTTGTCATTTAGCGCCTTTAACTCATAAATCTATATAAAAAGGGCGCATGAACAAATAATTCATACGCCCTTGTACAAACTACTCAATGTTTTGTTTATTATATTATAACGACATTTGTATTTTGTCAATAGTTTTGTTTTGTATATATTTATAATAAGTGTTAATTTGTATATAAAAATGTAAAACTACAAATTTATCTAGCCCTTTAACATTATATAAAAATAAAATGCTATAATATAAATGTTTTTCAATAAAGATAAGGATGTGTTTATTATGGTCGGTTTAGGTACAATCGCCAATACAATAGCTGTACTAATCGGTGGCGGTATTGGTTTGTTCTTAAAAAAAGGTATAAAAAAATCTTTACAAAATTCATTATTACAAGCTATGGGTATAGCTGTATTATTTATTGGCATTGGTGGCACTTTAGCACAAATGCTCGTGTTTAAAGATGGTCATCTCGAAACTACCGGCACTATGCTAATGATTTTTTCACTATTAATTGGAACTTTAATTGGCGAAATCATCAATATCGAAGCAAAACTAGAACAACTTGGCGAATTAGCTCGCAAAATTTTCCATGCTGATGAACAATCAAAATTTGTTGATGCCTTTGTTACTGTTACTCTTGTAATTTGTATCGGTGCTATGGCTATTATCGGAGCACTACAAGACGGATTATCAGGTGATTATAGTCTACTTTTAACAAAAGCTATTTTAGACGGTGTAATTTGTATGGTTTTTGCTTCTACTATGGGAGTTGGCGTTTTATTTGCTGCTTTTCCTCTATTTATTTATCAAGGATTGATTACCCTATGCGCTAGTTTTATCGCGCCTTTTTTAACTCAATCATTAATCAATGATATTTGCTATATTGGTAATATTTTAATCACTATTATTGGCATAAACTTAACTTTTACCAATATCATACATATTCGTGTTGGCAATATGTTGCTTGCTCTTCTTGTACCTGTGGTTTATCATATATTTATATGAATTTTTTATTGGAGGAAATTTTGTGGATAAATTAAATCGAATTAAAGGAGCACTTTATGGAGCTACTATTGGCGATGCTCTCGGTGCTCCACTGGAATTTATGCCTCAAGAGCAAATTAAAGCCCAATTCGGTACAGTTCGTGATATGATTGGCGGTGGTTGGCTTCAAACAGCACCTGGTGAAGGAACAGATGAAACAGCTTTAATGCTTGCTACAGCTTACGGTATTATGAAACAACCTGAAAATCCTTTTGCTGAAATTGGCAAAAACTTTATTAAATGGGCAATAAGTCGACCAAAAGATATTGGCGATACAACACTTCGTAGTATTGATAAAACCATGTCAAAAGGACATGGAAAATACATTATTCCTAAAGCACGTTGGCATGAATCCGCAGCTCAAGTTGATGTATTTAGTAATCGTGGCAGTGTTGATAATGGAGCTATTTTAAACACATTGTATCCTGCACTTTATTATAAAAATGAAGCAGATGCCATCAATAAAGCACTCGATATTTCTAATATGACACATGTAAATACACAATCAGACAATGCTTGCCGTATTTATAGTCAATTTATTTTTCGTATTTTAAACCAAGATATTTCTAAACAAGACATGGATAAAATGCTTGATAATACTATGTATTATGATTATAAAAATGAAGAAACACAACCAACCGCTTCCGCTTATGATAGCATTATTGCTATGCTTCATGCTTTCATGAATACAGATAATTTCGAAGACGCTATTATAACTGCTGTAAACTACGGTGGAGATAGCGATACAATTGGTGCTATTACTGGCGGGCTAGCTGGTTGTTTCTATGGATACGATGCCATTCCAACACGCTTTATTGACGCTTTGCCAGAAGATATAAAACATATGCTTGATAAAGTTATTTATGCTATAAAATAAAAGACGGGATTTCCCGTCTTTTTTCAATCTAATTTATGCTGTATTGGTTTTCGTTTTTCAAATGTGTAAATATATTTAAACCCTAAATCTTTAAGCATCTTATATCCTTCTTCGCAATTACCGAACGTATCCTGCGCAGAATGCGAGTCCGAACCGATAGTAACAATTTTTCCGCCCAGTTCTTTATATAAATTTACTACCTCCCGTTTAGGATAAATTTCTCCTACAGAATTTCGCAATCCTGATGTGTTTAGCTCAATACCGATATTTTTTTCTACGGCTATCTGTAAAATTTCTGCAATTATTTCTTTAAAATCATCAAAATTATAATTGCCGTATTCACTGAAAGCATACCTTTTCATCAAATCTAGATGACCGATTATGTCTATATCGGCAGTTTTTACCATTTCCAAAATTTCATTAAAATAATCCCCATAAATTTCTTGAATACTTTTTCCCGGCATAGTTAAACGCAGTTTTATACTGTTTAAATTATGCACAGAACCTATAATAAAATCCAGCTCCATTTTTTCAAGTTCTCGCTTTAAATCATTTACGTACGGTTTTAAATGCGGTTCACCTATTTCCAGACCACGTCTGATTTTTATTTTACCGTCATATATTTTTTTACACAGTTCAATTGCTTTATGATAATTTTCATAATCCAAAATACCGTAACTGACATCCTTCGGGTCAACATCAAAATGCTCTGTAAAACATATTTCCGCCAGTTTTTTTTTCACTGCCGTTTTACATATATCTTCAATACAGCTTTTTCCATCAAACGAAAACACACTATGATGATGATAATCCACTTTATACATATTTTTTCCTCATAAATTCTATATTTTTTATATATACTAAAAAGGATAATACCGTCGTACTATCCTTTTTAGTGTTTGATTTCAGTTTATATTTTAATAAATAGTTGTTTTATTTATCTGCTAATATTTTTGACGTCAGTCCTTCAAGATTAAAGCACTTTACATATCTATCAATAGAATCCTTGATTTTATTAACTACATAAAGTTCTCCGTCTATGCCCGATTGGCTGAGATTTGCGTACAATTTAGCAATTTCCGCTTTAACGGCAGGATTATTAAATGTATAGTGCCCGCTGATTTCCGTAATAAGACGAGCCAGTTTTTTATCTTGCAGAATTTCTTCTACAGAAAGTTTATCCTTGCCGTCAACCATCCATTTTTTCCAGCGTCCGCTTTTAACAGCCTCCGTCGTAAGTGTTAAGGCAATATTCGATTTATCACTGATGAGACCTTCTTCATATAAACTGTCTTCTACTTCCGATAATTTCAGATAAGCCTGTGTTTCTACCGTGCCGAATTCTGGAGCAACATTCATTGCTGTAACACCCCATGCTGGATGTTGCAACAAAATAGCGTCATCCAGATAATCGCCATTATGTTCTTTCAATCCAACGTGATATTTTTTAGCGATAGCGGAAAGATTTTTGCACGAAGCTGGATCTACATGACCTACATTTTCCGTAAGGCGAGTAAGAGTTCCTGTATTGCCTACGATAAAAGCAGGATGAGGCAGATTTTTTTCATCCAGTCTTTCATTTAATTTTCTGATAAACGCTTCATAATTTTCGCTTGAAGTAAGTCCGCCGTTTGTTTCTTCCGTGCCGACTTCATAACTTACTGGAGGAAGATTCATCGCTTTGCGTTCAGCTTCCGCCGTTTCAATCAACTCGATTGTACGGTTCAAATTTACGTCCATATCTATTACTTTACCGACAATATACGGATCTTTTGTCGGATCGATATGCAAAAGGTCAAAACCGTTTTCCAAATCATATTTATATGATTTTTTGCCAAGCGCCATTGCTTCATCTTCTGGCAGATGTGCATTTCTTTCATTATCTCTTTGCCAAGGGCCGCCATGGTCGCGACAGAGATAATACAATCCGTTAAAATCATTTTCTTTTGCTACCTGAGCGATAGCTTCGGCAAAACGTTTCTGATCCCAGTTGCATACATATCCGCCACCCAGTTCGTCGGCATCAACCTGATTGCGACTGGCAATAAACATAAGCGGAAAATCCTTTTCTTTTGCTAATAGCATAGAAGCTTTTATTAAAGTATGGCTCATAGGACCGATACCTATCATTGTAGCACGTTCTTTTCCTTCCAATGACAGCATCTTGGAAACAACTTCATTTAACGTTGGTTTTTTCATAATTTCAGCCAGCTTTCTATCTAATTTTACTTGTTTTTCCCAAACTCTCTAAATTATATTTTATTTTGCATTACTGTCGATATTAGGACGCAGTATATGCAGACAAATCGCCGTTACGATTGCTCCGATAAACATATCGATTACATACCACAAAGGAGCCTGATTTACACCAGCGATAACAATTAAACCGCCGTGTGGCACCATGCATTCAACGCCGTGATACATGCCAAGACCTGCACCGACTGCACTGCCGATAATAATCGAAGGTAATACCGTCTTTAACGATTTTACGGCAAACGGGATTGCACCTTCCGTGATGCCGATAAGTCCCATAAAGCCTGCCGATATACCAAGATTTTTTTCATCAGCTGTATATTTGCGACGTGAAACGAATGTAGACAGTGCCAATCCCAATGGAGGAATAGCAACGGCGATACGATAAGCTCCGTTCGGACCGTAGATACCTTCCGCCATAAGAGCCAAAGTAAAGGCGGTAGCCGTTTTGTTTACAGGACCGCCCATATCGAACGCAGCCATTGCACCGACGATAATGCCCAAAAGTACTGCACTGCCACCCTGCATATTGCCGAGAACTTCAATGAGCCAGTGAATAAATATTGCAATCGGTGTAGCAATAATATAGAAATATATCATGCTTATTATAAATGTGGAAACAATAGGAATAACTAAAATAGGCATAATTGCTTTTAAATTAGTAGGCACTTTCCATTTTTTAATCCATTTTGCCAGGTAACCAGACATAACGCCCATGAGCATCGCTCCAAGAAAACCCGTCTGCACATTACTGTCTCCAAACGGAGTATTGGCAATATATCCTAATATGAGTCCTGGAGTAAGACCTGGTTTTCCGGCTATGGAATAAGCTATATATCCAGAAAGCACAGGAATCATCATTGCCATACCAGCCGAACCGATTACTCCTAAGTTTTTCAAGAACGGATTGGTAACTTCCATACCGTTGACACCCGGTTCACCTCCGGCAAGCGAAATGGCGAGGAATATACCGCCGACCACTACGACTGGAAGCATATAGCTTACGCCTGTATTAAATGCCTTCGTAAGTTCCTGTATTACGCTTTTCATATTATCCGACATTAATATACCTCCTTATTTTACTAATGCCACGACCTTATCAATTATTGCTGCAGGATTGTGAATTACATCCGCCGGATTTACGGTCAAAACTCTGCCTTCGTCTTCTTTTTCTTCAAAACGTTCCATACCTTCGATGCCGATGGCTACAGCCAAAAGAACAGCATCCGCTTCATTTATTTCTTCTTCGGTAAGTTCATTTTCAATGCCCAGACCGCCTTGTGTTTCGACTTTTACGTCAAAACCTCTTTTTTTGCATTCCTGCTCAATAGCTTCCTGTGCCATATAAGTATGAGCAACTCCTGTAATACATGCGGATACACCAACAATTTTCATTTTAAACCTCTCCTTTTTACGTTTTAATTTATGGATTTTAATAAATCATATACATCTTTTTTGCTCTGCAACGACAGTAAGCTTTCCCTGAATTCATCATTTATCAGTTTTTTACTGATTTGAGCAATATACTTTAAATGTAACTTATCTGCACCTTTATCCGGAACACCGATCAAAAATATCAGTTTTACCAGTTCATCACTGTTTTCATCCCATTTAAAACCGTTTTTAGTACGTACAAATGCAATGAAAGGAGTTTTTACCGTATCGGATTTTCCGTGAGGTATAGCCACCATACTGCCGATAGAAGTCGATATTTCTGCTTCTCTTGCAAAAACCTTCTCTTTAAAACGGTCAACATCGCCGATTAAATCCTGTTTTTTGGCCGTTTTGCTGACCAAATCAATTATATCTTCCTTACTTTGCAATTCGCTGTCTACAAATACAAGTTCTTCCTGTATCAATCAATCCACCTCAAATCTCCAAAATTTCAATAAGATTATTTTTCAAATCCTTTTCTTTCAACAGCACGATTTTTTCCTGATTTAAATTGAGTTTCATCAATTTTTTATAAAAAACAGTAAGCGGAGTGAATTTCTTTTTAAAATCCTCCTTCGATACTGCAAACAGAAAAACATATTTTACAATTGATTTATTCCATTCAACCCCCTCATCAAGAGAAATTATCAATAACTTTGTTTTATGGACAAATTCGGGATTTCCGTGCGGTACGGCAAAACATCCAATATCAGTCGGAGAAATTGCCTCCCGTTCCAATACGCTGTTTAAGTATTCTTCATCTGCATTTTTATTGTCAACCAGCGTCCGTATTGCGTCTTGCAACAGTGTTTTTACATTTTCTGCCGTTTTATAGTGAAGAACTGTTGCTTCCATGATAATTAATTTAAGAATATTATTTATATTTTTATTATTTATAAAGCGCAATATCTGTTCCAATTCGTCTTCTCTTACGGCGGGTGATATATAAATAACAGGAGTCTTCGATTTTACTATTTTTTCCGTACTTAAAATTAAGTCGTAATTATGCTTATTAAGTTGCGAAAAATCATACATGGAATAACATCCTATAATTTTTATCGTACCGAACAGGGAATTTATTTTCGTAGCAATGAGTGTTGCTGCCGCCATTCCGTAATGACATATCACTATTGCTTTTATTTTTCCCTCCTGCGTCTTCAGTCGTTCAATCGCCACCTGAAAATGCAACAAAAGGTAAATCATTTCATTTTGCGTTACATTATACTGATATTGTTCTTTGATAATTTCCGAAGCAATCACCGCCATTTCAAAACTGACAGGATACTGATAGCATAATTCATTAAATCTGCAGTCTATATCGGCTGGTTTAAGCATATCCCTGCGCAGTACGGTTGCGTAAATGTGCAGAGAAAGACTGTTCAGTAGCTCACTGTCCCCTGACAAATCTATAGAAAGACGGAGATTTATCGTATCAAAAATTTTGAATATGACTCCGCGCATCTGACTGACTATATTCTTTATATCAAGTACGTTCTGCTTTCTCAAAGACATCAGTATATAACATATATAGCATACTTCATTGTTATTATCACCGCAGCCGATTATCTTGGAAATATCTCTGGCGGATTTTAAATATATCATACTATTCGGTAAATCATGAACGATATTAACAAAAATACTGCTGACCGTATGCGGATTTTCCTTTTTGTAATTATTTATCATTAGCATGAAGTTTAAAAACAACTGGCATACTGATCCGTCGGTAAAGCTGAAATCTTTATTATTTTGTAATATGGCGATGATGTTATTAGCTGTTACGGCACTTTCTTTATCTATATAATCAAAAATCGGGAAATGCATTACGTTGAAATTGTCAGCTTCCTGCAATAGGTCTACACCTTTGAAATAGTTCATCAGCAATTTGGCGAATAATGCTCTTCTTTCCGCCTCCGACATAATACAGCGAATGCCATAATGTCTCAGCGATTGAACTTCATTGGAATATTTTTTCAAAATATCCGGCATAGATTTTTCTATTTTTGATTTACTGATAAACAATTTATCGGCAATATCCTGCAATACTACAAAATCATCCGTCAGCAACAGTAGCAGTACTATCTGATTTTCCAAAGAAAATTCCAGAAAATTTCTGCTATCAATAAGTAAATGAGTCAAATTTTCCTTTCCCGACACTTTTAGATTATTCTTACCGAAAAACTCTATTGTTATATGATATTCTTTCAGCCAGGACTTCATATGTCTCAATTCCGTCTTCAATGTAGGTACGGAAATATTCATTGCCTTGCCGTAGTCATTAAGCGTCAGCTCTGGAAAATCATTTATATATTGAAGTAATTTAAACTGTCTGTTCGTTAATTTCATCATCATCACCTTACAGTTATTTATTATAAAATCTCATTTCTTTTAGTAAAACTCATTATTTTTTCTATTATCAGAAAAAATATGTGTATATAAAAAAACGGCTCTTGGTCAAATGTTGGGGTAACATAGATAGGTAGAATTTTTCTCTACCTATCTTTTTATTTTTTTGAAGCATAGATTATTCTTTTTTTACCTGTCAAATCTTTTCACATCAAAATTATTTTTTTTAGCAATAGAAGATGCAGATTTTAAATCATAAATTGACTAATAATAAACTTAATCATAGAAATAGTCATGCGTTGGTACTTGCCTAAAAAAGGAATATGTTCAGTGAAACGTTTAGAACAATAAGGACAAATATGAAATTTGCGAAGTAAGGCGATAGTAAAGCTATAAAAATTAAAATTAATAATAAAAACACCCTTTAAATTTAGTAAAAGTTGTATTTGAAGCATAAATATCATTCCTTTCTAAAATGTTTTTTAGCAATTATATTTTACCGAAAAGAATGAGATTATACTTCTTTTTTTTTGCAAAAAAATAATGCTGAAGTAAGAGAATTTTCTCTAACCCCAACATTTATTATAGAACCATTAAAAAATAAAAAACTCTATTAAAAGGGTTTTTATTTTTCTTACATATTTTTTTTAATACTTCTTTTATTGCTATGGCTATCTCATAAGCTAAATTTACAGGAACTGCGTTACCTATCATTTTATAAGCATCATTAATATTTGTATATATAAAATGAAAATCATCTGGAAATCCTTGTATTCGTGCAATTTCTCTAACAGTCAATCGCCTATATAATTTTTCATAACCATTTACAAAATGAAATTCATTTTTTTCATATTTTACCATTTTAGGTGCTTGTGGATGTAACTGACATTGACGACCTGAAGCTTGAATTGTAAATGCCTGTTCATCCCATGCTTTAACTCTATTACGACTCATAAAAATAGGAGAATATGTTCCAACAAAATATTCATTATTATTCACGGCTTTAGGATTATGCTTATTTTTATTTTCTGCTGGTATTGCCGTAAATTGTAGATCCCAAATAACATCTCTTAAACATAATTTTTTTCTATTTTTCGTTGAACCTTCTGGAAATTTAAAATCAATATTTAAATCTTTTCTAAAACCTATATAAAAAACTCTTTTTCTTTCTTGTGCTACTCCATAATCTTTGGCATTAACCAATGTCATTGACACGTTGTAACCACATTTTTCTAATAAAGAAAAAATATTTTTCACTGCTGTGGAATGTCTACTAGCCAACATTCCACTAACATTTTCCGCTAAAAAAAATCTAGGTTGTTTATTTTTTAATATACGAATATATTCATAAAACAATTTACCCCGTTCATCATCAATTCCTCTTAGACTTCCTGCTTCTGACCAACTTTGACATGGTGGTCCTCCAATAATTCCATCTATTTCATCTGGAAAATCACTTTCTTTTATTTTTCTAATATCACCTTCTATTAACTTCGTTTTAGGATGATTTATTTTAAATGTTTCCCATATATTTTTATCAAACTCATTTGCAACTAATATTTTAAATCCTGCTTTTTCAAACCCTAAATCCAATCCGCCACAACCACTAAACAAACTTAATATATTCATCTAAATACTCCTTATCATCAAATACTATATTTAATTAATTTTGCTTTATTTAATTTAGCCGAATTATCTGGATTTTTTATTTTTATATCCTTATAAATAATATCTTTTTCAATCCACTCTTCAGCTTCTTTACAACTTTTAGAAATCATATCATCTTTTATTGACAATATATGTTTAGGATAACTACTATTTAACGCTAATAATGAACCATTTGATTCTATTTTCTTTATCTCTATTGCATCCCCATTTTTTAACATAGCATCTGGTGGATTAGAATTATTTCCTAAATAAGAAAAAACTTCACTTATTTTTTCCATTCTTTCAATTTCATTACAATTAAAAGTATTCGCAAATAAACTTTTAATATATTCTTCCAAAGATTCTCCCATACTATTAGCCCTGTTCTTATTATTGGAGTATTTTATTAAGTTTATTACAGGATTATTTACTAAATTTATAATTGCATTTATTATATTCATTTAATTTCTCCTAATATATTTATCCAGAGAAAAACCTCTGATAAATCAGAGGTTTCTCTTTATTGTTTTACTTTATAAACACGTATTTCATACGAACGAAGCAATGTTTTTTCTCTATTACCATAGTTTGAAATCAAAAGCTCAGCACCTTTAAGTTCTGGTACTTTATAACCGCGTATTTTAGCTGTCGTATTTGCAATAACAATTAATCGTTCTGATTTATCTTTTGCCGTTCTAGCATAAGCATAAATTCCTGGACTATATGAAAGTAATTCTTCATAATCACCATCAATTAAAGCTTCATGTTCATTGCGAAGTTTAATCACTGCTTTATAATAATTCAATACTGAATTTTCATCTTGCAATTCACTTTCAACATTTATTCTGCCATATTCATCATTAAGTGGTAACCATGGTCTACCAGTAGTAAAACCTGCATGAGAACCATTATTCCATGCCATTGGACTACGTGCATTATCTCTACTATTTTCCCAAATACCTTTCATTGCTTCTTTTGGTGAAAGTCCATCTTTGATTGCCAATTCATATTGCCCTACAGAAAAAACATCTTTATACATTTTTATTGCTGGCCATTTTACATTTGTCATACCTAATTCTTGACCTTCATAAATAAATGGTGTTCCACGTAAAGTAAGCAATATTGTTGCAATAAATTTAGCTGCCAAATCTGTATCTGTACCTTCAGGGAAGAAATTATTAACACAACGGGAATGGTCATGATTTTCAAAATAATTTGCTACCCAACCATCCTCTTTTGTTGCTTCTTGGTTTGCTGTAAAAGATTTTCTAATGTCAATTAATTTCCATGGTTTACGTTTATGCCATGAAAAATCATCGTCAAAACCTAAAATCATATGACTAAAATCAAACAGCATATCAAAAGCACCATTTTTGCCTATCCATTTATTAAAATCTTTTGCCGTTACGCCATCAGTTTCTGCTACAGTAAATATATCAGGATATTTAGCAAAAACTTCTCTTTTCCATTCGTACAAGAAATCTAATATACCATTTTGACAGCCATCTGCTTTAATTATACTAGCCATATTATCCGGACCATCTACTGGTAAATCTTCAAATACTGCTGGTTTCTTTATATATACAATAGCATCAATTCTAAATCCACTTATTCCTTTATTTAACCAAAAACGACATACATTATAAAGAGCTTGTCGTACTGCAGGATTTTCCCAATTTAAATCTGGCTGACCAGCTGTAAATGTATGCAAATAATATTGACCGGTTTTTTCATCAAATGTCCATGCAGAACCGCCAAAAATACTGCGCCAATTTGTTGGAGCACTACCATCAGCTTTACCATCACGCCAAATATACCAATCTCGTTTGGCATTGTCTTTAGAACTTTGTGCTTCTTCAAACCATTGGTGTTTATCTGAAGTATGATTAAATACCAAATCCATTACTATTTTTATATTGCGCTTACCTGCTTCACTGATTAAATTTTCCATGTCTGCCATAGTTCCATATTCAGGTGCTATAGCACAATAAGCAGAAATATCATATCCACTATCGACAAGCGGTGATGGATACATTGGGCAAAGCCAGATTGCACCTACACCTAAATCTTGCAAATAATCAAGTTTACTAATAATACCTGGTATATCGCCGATACCATCGCCATTACTATCACAAAAAGATTTTGGATAAATTTGATAAACAATCGTTTTTTGCCACCATTTTAATACATCCATGAAAACACCTTCTTATCTTCTTTTAATAAAAAAGCAGGTACAAATGTACCTGCACTATTTCTTAATTATTTAAGAGCATTTAGAACTGCTTCTGTAACATCAGCAGTTGTATATAAAACTACATCAGAGCTGATTATTATTGTATAGCCATTCTGTTGAGCAACTTGCTGAATTGCATTATTAATTTTTTCTTGCACAGGTTTTACTAAATCAATCTGTTTTTGTCTTAATTCAGTAGCAACACGAATACGAACCTTCTGAATTTCTTCTGGGTTCATTTTTTCATTAACAGACTGTTCAAAGTCCTTTTGCGCTTCTTCTGAAAGTTTTGCCATAGACTGTTGAATGGATTTGCTTTCAGGAAGGTTAGCCAATACATACTGATAATTGATAGTAGCTACGGAAGAAGTAGCTGTTGGCTGATAAACCTCTGCTGCCGAAGCTGTTGAACCTATTCCCAATGCAAAAAATACAGAACAAATAATTGCTAAAAGTTGATTTTTCATAAGATATCCTCCTAACAAACATTAAGTCATTAGAGCTATTATATCATAAATAAATTAAGATCGTTATAGCTTCTTTATTATAATTCGATTAAAATTTTTTAAACCCTTTTATAAAAAACATTCTTATTTGATTAAATATTCAATTATATATTCAATTATATATTTCTCATTTTTAAAATATATGTTAATATAAACTTATACTAACACAATGTATATTTATATTTTATGAAAGGATTGTTGGTTATTTATGTCACAAAAAGAAACTCTTTGGACTAAGAACTATGTGCTTAACATCATAAATAATTTATTATTATTTGTCATCTTTTACATGCTCATGGTTTATACAACTTCATTTGCTATTTCTGAATTCAATGCCTCTGTCAGCGAAGCTGGTCTTGCTTCTGGAGTATTTATCCTTGGTGCACTTGGTGCACGTTTATTTGCTGGTCGCTACCTTGACTTTGTTGGACGTAAAAAAATGCTCTTATTTTCTGCTTGTTTATATTTAATAAGCACCTTAAGCTATCATTTAATCATGAATATGTCATTTCTATTACTATTACGTTTTATACAAGGTGCTGCATACGGTATGGCCTCAACTGTAATTGCCACAGAGATAACTTCTATTATACCAAAAAGCAGACGAGGCGAAGGTATTGGTTATTTTACTTTAAGTATTACACTAGGCTCTGCTATTGGACCATTTTTCGGTATTACATTACCAAAATTAAATCCTATATATCCTTTATTTTTTTGCGATATAATCGCTATAATAATTGTAATTGTATCACTTACAACCCAAGTTCATAATGTTGTACCCGGTTTTCGTCAACGTATTGAAGTTAAATCGTTCCGTTTGCGTACTTTTGTTGAAATTTCTGCTCTGCCAATCTCTTTTGTTGGATTTTTAGGAGCAATAGGTTATGCTTCTATCATGAGTTTTATTGGTACATACAGCGAAATTATTAATTTAACTTTTGCTGGTAGTATATTTTTCATAGCTTATTCACTTGCTTGTCTTGTTTTCCGTCCATTATTTGGTATTTTATTAGATAGATATGGCAACCATGTTGTAATGTTTCCTATATTATTTGCTATGATAATAGGTTTTATGGCTATTGGCTTAGCTAATTCTACATTTATCTTATTACTCGGCGCTGTTCTTGTTGGCATAGGCTATGGCTCTATTCCTTCTGCTGGTCAAGCTATCGCTGTGCAAAAAATCAAACCAAATCGTTTCAGCCTCGCCACTTCTACTTTATATATGTCACTTGATGCCGGTAGCGGTGTCGGTCCGTATTTGCTCGGTATGATTGTACCTACTTATGGTTTTCGCTCCATATATATCTGTTCTTCATTACTTGCTGTTATTGCTCTTATTTTCTACTGTGGTACTATATTTTTCTCTCATAAAGCAACTAAATAGAATATTTTCAAATAAAAAAGCAAGTATTTCATTAAAAAATACTTGCTTTAATTCATTTAATCACAATGTAGTGTTTTCACCAATTAAACCAATAAATCCGCCATCTTTATCAACACCACTTTCACTATGTCCAATAAGCCATTTATTAACTGCAAAAAGTAATTGCTTTTCACCACTATTTTCTACTGGTTTTACTTTAAGTGGCAAATTTGTACCTTTTGGCAATACTATACCACAACGAAATTCTTCATTATTAGCCCTACAAGGAGCATAATGCAAAGTAGTAGCATAAAGTTCTACCGCTGTTCCTTTCGGTACAAAAAATAATTCTACATTTTTCGTTTCATAAGTATTGTTGGTATAATTAATGTCTTGTTGACGGCCAAGCATTAATACTAAATCAGTTGCCGCAATATCTATTTCAGAACTGCGATGATATTCTACAGCATTTAATTTATCACTATATCCACTGCAAAAGCCAAATTCTACTTCCATACCACCAAACACTTCATCTTGCATTTGTTGATACAATGGCAATTTTTCTAAAGCTTCATCAGATCGTTCATATACAACACCTTCTTTTATTGGTTCTTTAGCTAACATTGTTTGTACAAATTGTGTTGTATCAAGATTTAAAACTCTACCATATTGTTTAAATTCTTTATCCATTACACTTTTCATGATTTCCACCTCATAAATTTTCTAAAATTTTTATTTCATTTTTCATAATATGTTTTGTTTTATCTGGTTCAATACCATTTACTAGATATTCAAAAACAACTTGCATAGCACGTTGTCCTTGTCGATAAGGATGTTGATAAATAACTACTTTTATTACATGTTTTTTCATCATTTCTACTGTTGTAGGTACTGTATCAAACGCTAAAATTGTTAAATCATTTTGTTTATTAAGCGATAATACCGCACGACACGCACCATATACACCAGCCGCTACGATAAATAATACATTTATCTGTGGATACGTTTCTAACATTTTTTTAGTTACATCATACGAACAAATATCATCATCATCATTTTCTTTAATATCCACAATTTCAAAATTCTTATTATCACGTATTTTATATTTAAAACCAGCTAATCTTTGTTTATGACCGAGAATTTTTGAAGAACCCATTATAATCCCAATATTAGATTTCGACGGTGCAATCATTTGTAAAAGTGCTCCTGCTGTTTCTCCACCATTTACATAATCACTACCTACATAACAATGACGTTTCGTCTTATCTATATCATTATTTATCGTTACAACAAAAATTCCTTTTTCTACAAATTCATCAATTTCTTGCGCAATCACTACATCGTTGACTGGATTAATAATAAGTGCATTTACCTTATCTTTTAATTCTTCCATAATTTTATACTGCGAAGAAACATCATAACCTCGCATATTACGCCAAATCACTTCTAAACCATAAATCTCATATTTCTCCGCAGCCAATCTTATACCACGAATTACTTCATCAAAAAATGAATTTCCTTCCGAAGAAAGCAACACTCCTACTACTGGATGTTTTTTGCGTGCCGACAAAGCTTTTCCTGCTGGATTAGGTTTATATCCAAGTTGCCTTGCCATATTTAAGACCAATTCTCTTGTTTCCGGCTTGACATTTCCACGATTATTAATAACTCTATCCACCGTTCCACGTGATACACCACAAAGATCGGCAATTTTTTTTATTGTAACCATCAAATTACTTCCCCCACAATGCTATCAATATCTATTTCATTCACTCTTATAATCATATTATCATAATAATATATTTACTGTTATACAAAAATATTTTTTAAAAAAAGAACAAAGCGTTGAGTATTTAAATTTTAGATATTCTTATTCATTAACTCAATGGCTGATACATATTGTATCAGCCATTAAATTATAATTATAGAATTGAAAGGAAATCAGCAATCATTCATTAACAACCAATATCTTTAAGTTTTTTACCTTCCATAAGGTTTTGTTCAATTTTTTCTAAAGTAACACCTTTCGTTTCTGGTACATAACGAATAGTTAAATATACAAATAAAGCATTTAATAAAGCATATAACCAGAATGTCATTGTAGAGCCAAGTGTATCTAAAAGTGTTAAGAATGTAGCACCAATTAAAGTACAAGATAACCAATTTGTCATTGTAGAACAAGCTATACCAAAATCACGGCTTTTAAGTGGCTGAATTTCAGAACATAAAATCCATACAACAGGACCTGCACCAAAACCAAATCCAATGATAGCTAATAAAACCATACCTGCGGATAAATAAGGTATCCAACTTGCTGTAGAACCACCTTCCAAACCAAAGAAACATACACCAAGAACGAATAATGATACAGCCATTATAGCAAAGCAGTTTTTAAGTGCTGGTTTACGACCGGATTTATCAACTGTACCTACAGCAATAAATGTTGCTAAAACGAATACAAGACCATTTACTACTGTGCCAATCATTTGTTCTTCTGTAGATGAAAAACCTGCAATACTTAAAATTTTCGGAGAATAATACATAATGATATTAAAGCCTGTAAGTTGTTGCATAAATTGTAAAAGTACACCTAAAAATACAGCCCGACGAACATTCTTATTAGCTTTAAATAATTCCCAACCAGCTTGTTTTACTTTTAAATTTTCTTTAATGTCATGTAATTCTTCCCGAGCAATTTCTACATTTGTGTGCATAGTACTAAGAACATCAGCCGAAGCTTGAAAACGACCTTTAGAAGCAAGCCAACGAGGACTTTCTGGTAAAGCTAATACGCAAAGAATAAGTAATACAGCAGGAATAGCAATTACCATAAGCATTGAACGCCAATTACCATCATAACTAAAATACGTATCAGATAAGAAAGCTACTAAAATACCTACAGTAACCATTAATTGATAACCAGAAATAATACTGCCACGTGCATTTTTATCAGCCATTTCAGCAAGATATAATGGAGCTGTATAAGAAGCTATACCAACTGACAAACCTAAAATAAGACGTGCACCAATAAGTATTTCTACGCTTGTTGCATTACCAGAACCTAAACAACCGACAATAAATAATGCTGCACCAGTCATCAAGGATTTTTTACGACCGATACCCGATGATAATTTGGAAGCTACAATTGCCCCAATAGCGGCACCAACCATCATGGAACTTACTACCCATTCTTGTAAACGACTGGTAAGATCCCACTCTTTAGCAATAAATGGTAATGCTCCCGAAATTACACCTTGGTCTAATCCGAACAACAGCCCTGCCATTCCAGCAGCAACAAATACGAAAATTCTTACAAACTTAACTTTCCCTTCTGACGTAGTTTGGAAAATTTCTTTATTTGCGTCTTCCATCTTAAACTCTCCCTTATTTTTAAATTGATTTTTCCTTATAAATTAGCTAAATCATGATAACAATCTTTTAATTGTGCATATAATTTTTTATAAAGTACATGACCTTTTTCATAATAATCATGTTCAGCTTCTATTGGATTACATGTTGTTCCTGTTTTGATAAATTCATCACAAGCAGATATTACATCTTTAAATATACCTGCACCTACACCAGCTAAAATTGCCACACCAAGTGCCGGACCTTCTTCAGAAGATAATGTTTTTACTTCACAATTAAACATATCTGCAAGCATTTGACGCCATACAGGGCTTTTTCCTCCGCCACCGCAAGCCATCATTTCATCTACTGTTACGCCCATTTCTTTCAAAATATCATAACAATCACTTAATGAATATGCTACGCCTTCCATAACTGCACGCATCATATTTTCTTTTGTATGAATAGCTGACAGACCAAAAAATACGCCTCTTGCTTCTGGATTTAAATGTGGTGTACGTTCTCCCATCAAATATGGCAAATACATCAATCTATCACTACCACATGGAATTTTTTCAACCGCTTCATTCATAAGTACATAAGGATCTTTACCTAATTTTTCCGCTTCTACTTTATAATTATCCGCAATATTATCACGGAACCATTTAAGTGATAACCCAGCTGCAAGTGTAACTCCCATTACATGCCAACAACCCGGTACAGCACAACAAAAAGTATGCACTCTACCTTTCGGGTCAATGCTAAGTTTATCTGTATGCGCAAATACAACGCCACTTGTACCAATTGTTGTAAAAGCTCTACCATCTTTAACAATACCTGTACCAATTGCAGCCGCTGCATTATCACCAGCACCACCTACTACAACAGTATTTGTTGTCAAACCTGATTTTTGCGCAAATTCTTCGCTAATATGACCTGTAACTTCTGGTGATTCATAAACTTTTGCTAACAAATTTTTATCTATATCAAGTTTTTCTAAAATCTCATCAGACCATTGACGGTTCGGAATGTCTAAAAGTTGCATACCACTAGCATCTGAAACTTCCGTTGCATATTCACCTGTCATACAAAAACGCACATAATCTTTCGGTAATAATATATGTTTGCATTTAGCATAATTTTCTGGTTCATTATTGCGTACCCATAAAATTTTAGAAGCAGTAAAACCTGTAAGAGCTGGATTTGCTGTAATTTCTATAAGACGTTTAGCTCCAACTTTTTGAGTAATTTCTTCACATTCTTTTGCTGTACGTTGGTCGCACCAAATAATTGAAGGACGAATTACTTTATTATCTTCATCTAACATAACTAAACCGTGCATTTGCCCTGAAAGACCTACACCTTTTATATCTTTCGGGTCAACTTTAGATTTAGCAATTACTTGCTGAATTGTATGCAATGAAGCATTGTACCAATCTTCTGGATTTTGTTCTGCCCAGCCATTCTTAGGTTGATATAATGGATATTCTTCACTAGATGAAGCTACTAGTTGCATCGTTTCATCAAATAAAACTGTTTTCGTAGCTGACGTTCCAATATCTAGCCCTAACAAATATTTCATAATATATGTAACCACCTTTCCTTAATTCCAAAATCTCTAATATTGTCTATTTAATTTTGTGCTCAAGCACATTTATTATTTTTAATATATCACCTTTAAATTTATCCGTCAATACTTATTTTTTATATTTTTCAGTTTTTTCAAATCAAAAATTCTATTTCAATTACATTAAAGATTAATCCTATATTGTCAATCTCTATCGCAACTAAAATGAGTATTTTTTTCTATTAGGACTACTTTATAAATATTTTTTATAAATATTTTTGATAACAATTATCATTTTTTAAAATTATCATAAATTTTAAGAAAAATTTATATTGACAAGATTATTATCTAGTGTTATTCTTTAATTGTTCTTAGGCACAAAGCAAAAAGTAAAATATCTAAAATAAAAGACTAAAAATTATTATATATATAAAAAAGGAGAGTTTAATATGTTCACTAATATTCCTGAAGTCAAATGTGGTATTATTTCTGTTAGCCGTGATTGCTTCGTTATTTCTCTTTCTGAAAATCGTAGAAAAGCTATTGTTGATGCATACAATGCAAAATATGGTTCTATTTATGAAGCAAAAACTACTGTAGAAAACGAAACAGATATGCTTAAAGCTGTAGAAGAAGTAAAAGAAGCTGGTTGTAATGCCCTCGTTGTATTTTTAGGTAATTTCGGTCCTGAAACACCTGAAACTTTAATTGCTCAAAAATTTGATGGTCCTGTAATGTATGTAGCTGCAGCGGAAGAAACAGGTAAAGATTTAATTAATGGTCGTGGCGACGCTTACTGTGGTATGCTTAATTGCTCTTATAATTTAGGACTTAGAAAAATTAAAGCATTTATTCCTGAATATCCAGTTGGTACTGCTGATGAAATTGCTGATATGATTAATGAATTCCAGCCAGTAGCTCGTGCATTAATCGGTATTGCCAATCTCAAAATCATTACATTTGGTCCTCGCCCTCAAGATTTCTTTGCTTGCAACGCTCCAATTAAACCTCTTTATGATATCGGTGTAGAAATCGAAGAAAACTCTGAACTAGACCTTCTCGTTTCATATAAAGAACATGCAAATGACCCACGCATCGATGAAGTTGTAAAAGATATGGCTGAAGAAATGGGTTCAGCAAATCCATATCCAGATTTATTAAAACACATGGCTCAATATGAAATCACTCTTCTCGATTGGGCAGAAAAACACAAAGGTGCTCGCAAATATGTAGCATTTGCTAATAAATGCTGGCCAGCTTTCCCTTCTCAATTCGGCTTTGAACCATGCTATGTAAATAGCCGTCTTGTTTCGCGCGGTATTCCAGTTGCTTGTGAAGTAGATATTTATGGTGCTCTCAGTGAATATATTGGAACTTGCGTAAGTTGCGATGCTGTTACTCTCCTTGATATTAATAATTCTGTACCAAAAGACCTCTTTGATGAAGATATCGCTCCAAAATACAAACAATATACTATCAAAGATACATTTATGGGCTTCCACTGCGGTAATACTCCAATGTGCAAACTCACTAAAGGTGCTATCAAATATCAACTTATTCAAAATCGTTTACTCGAAAATGGTAATACTCCAAATATTACTCGTGGCACACTCGAAGGCGATATTACTCCAGGCAAAATTACATTCTATCGTTTACAAAGCAATGCAGCAGGTCAGCTCCGTTCTTATATTGCACAAGGTGAAGTATTGCCAGTTGCAACTCGTTCTTTCGGTGGTATCGGCATTTTTGCTATCCCTGAAATGGGTCGTTTCTATCGCCATGTTCTCATTGAAAAACAATATCCACATCATGGCGCTGTAGTATTCGGTCATTATGGCAAAGCATTATTTGACATCTTCAAATTCTTAGGTGTAGAAGACATTGCCTTCAATCAACCAAAAAGCATGATGTATCCTACTGAAAATCCTTTTGCTTAATAATTTTTAAATTTATTGTTTCCTTCACTTTTTCTTTACTAAGGAGTATCTAATAGATACTCCTTAAATTAAATAAGGAGAATTAGTAGTTCTATAATGAATGTCAAAGTAAGAGAAATTCTCTTACTTTGACATTTATTTTTTTGCAAAAAAAAGAAGCATAATCTCAT
>C._urophasianus_2_cecum__coassemble_104_pt1 | contig 23674 bp, 22 predicted proteins | sample C__urophasianus_2_cecum__metabat2_low_PE_006 | metagenome-assembled genome bin C | reverse complement strand
TTATGCTTCTGTTTTGGCAAAAAAAAATAAATGTCAAAGTAAGAGAATTTTCTCTTACCCCAACATTTATTATAGAACCTGAAAAACTCCGATAGTTTAATTTCTGTCGGAGTTTTATTTTAATCCTTCATTAAGAATTTATAAATATATCCCATAGCACACAATAAGACTACTAAGCCTACACCAAAACCTACCATACCATTATCTGCTATACCTGCTGCTAAATAACCAATAAAAGAACAGCTTGCTACAACAATTACATACGGTATCTGTGTATTTACATGGTCAATATGATGGCATTGCGCACCAGCAGAAGCAAGTATCGTTGTATCTGAAATAGGTGATACATGGTCACCACCTACAGCACCAGCTAAAACTGCTGCTACTGTAATAACTAAAAGTTGTGGGTCATTTGGTACTACAGCAAGTACGATTGGAATTAAAATACCAAAGGTTCCCCAAGAAGTACCTGTAGCAAAGCTAAGACCAAGTGCTACAATAAAAAATATTGCTGGCATAAACATACCTACTGTAGCATTATTGCTGACAATACCGCCTACATATCCCCCAATATTAAGGTATTCTTCACCACAAACACCAGATAAACTCCAAGCAAGACACAAAATAAAAATAGCTGATGTCATAGCGCGGAAACCTTGATTGAAACATTCGCAGAATTTGCCAAAACGTAGTACACCACGTGGTACATAAAGTAAAAAGATAAATACAAGTGCAATAAATGAACCAATTACAAGACCTCTAGCAGACTCACAATTAGCAAAAGCATCTGCTACGCCTACACCTTCTAAAATTCCGCCAGTATAAAGCATACCGAAAATACAACCACCAATTAATACAATAAGCGGTAATAATAAATCAAAAATTTTCCCATTGCCTACTATACTCATGCCATCATCATCTTTATATTCATCTGGAATGACGAGCTTTCCACCACTTTTACGTTCTAAAGTTGCCATAGTAGAAAAATCTTTACCCGTAAAAATTAAAAATAGCAAAAATAAAATAGTAAACCAAGCATATAAATTAACAGGAATTGTCTGTAAAAATAATGCAAAACCGTCAATATTACTACTTTCTGGAAGGGAAGAACTTACAGCTGCTGCCCAACTTGATACTGGTGCAATAATGCAAATTGGCGCTGCTGTTGCGTCAATAATATATGCCAGTTTTGCTCTTGTTACATTAAATTTATCTGTAACAGGACGCATTACTGTACCTACTGTCAAACAATTAAAATAATCATCAATAAAAATAACTACGCCTAAAAGTGCGGTAACAAAAAGTGAACTACGTTTTCCCTTTATTACCCGTGCTGCCCATTCACCATAAGCACGTGAAGCGCCTGAACGAGCAATAGCTGCTACAACAATACCTAATAAGACCAAAAATACGAGGATATAAACATTTCCTCCTACGCTGTTTGCCATAATTGAAAATAGAGTATCAATTGAGGCTAACAAGTCAAAACCCGTAAACATCATTGCGCCGACAAAAATACCGATTATAAGCGATATATACACTTCTTTAGTGATTAAAGCAAGTGCAATCGTTATTATCGGCGGTACCAGCGACCATACTGATTCTGCCATAAAATTTTCAATCCTTTCTCCTCTTTGAAAAATAATAGATATATTATACCACCTATATATAATGAAGAAAATAAAAAAATGCACCCGTATTTAACATGGGTGCATTTATTTTTATTTATCAAGTTTTTCTATAATGCCTTGAATAAGTTTTACATGCGGAATAAGTGTTTTTAGTTCTAAATGTTCATTTGGACTATGAATGTCTATATTATTTGGCCCAATAGAAATCATATCTAAATGCGGATTTTTAGCATAAAAATGACTACATTCCAAACCTGCATGAATAGCTTTTGCTTGCATATCATAGCCATTTTGTTCTTTAAATGTAGAAAGTGCAATTTCTTTTAAGTTACTATCTGGATTTGCTGGCCAGCCTGGTGCCGGTTCAGCTGAAACAACACGTACACCGCAACGATTGCCAAGTTGTTTATAAACATTAGTAATTTCATCTATTAAAATATCTACTGAACTACGTGGAAAAGCATATATTATTACATGATTTTCACGTGTTACAACTGGGCCAATATTAGCTGAAAGTTCTACTAAATCTTTTTCTGTTTGCGACATTTTTAAAACGCCTGTCATACTTAAATTAATGAAATCAACTACGCTACGCATATCATCATCTGACATAACTTTCTGCGGTAAATCACATGGTTTGCAAATTACTTCAAAAGTTTTTTCTGTATATCCGTACGCTTCTTTTAAGTATTTATTTACTTTAGCTACTACTACATTAAATACTTTTACATCTGAAAGTGGTGTTGTAAATATAAATGTAGCTTCTGATGGAATTACATTTCTTGCTTTAAAACTATTAAAGCTTGCCAATTCAATTTCTGTTTTTCTACCAATAAAAGATATAGCTTGAGCTGCAACTTTTACAGCATTAGCATAACCGCAATTGATAGCTTCACCAGAATGACCGCCATGCAATCCTTTAATTGTAAATTCATAAGCAAAACGATATTGTGGTTTATGCCACGATATGCGACGTTCTGCATCAATATTTACACTGCCTGCACTAGAAATAGTAAGTACATCAAAATCTTCTGAGTCGCAATTTATCAAATATTTTGCATCTGACAAATATTTGTCATCAAGTGCTTTTGCTCCACTCATGCCTTGTTCTTCATCCACTGTAAAAATAGCACGAATAGGGCCATGTTGAAAGTCTTGCTGTAACAAGAACATTATTGTTGCAATGCCAATACCATCATCAGCACCAAGACTTGTACCATCAGCACGTAAATATTCTCCATCATTAATAACTTTAATCGGGCTAGTTGCTGGATTGTAAATAACGCCTTCTTTAGCCACGCATACCATATCCATATGACCTTGAAGTATTACACGTGGCCAATTTTCACAACCTGCTGTTGCCGGTTTATCAATGATTAAATTATGTTTTTCATCTTGAACTACATCCCAACCGAATGATAAAGCGCGTTGTTTTAAAAAATCGCTTATTTGTTTTTCACAATTGGACGGACGAGGAATAGTTGCTATATTAGCAAATTCTGCCAAAACACCATCCATTATTTCTTTATCTGTCATTTTTTTCACCCCTGTTTCTTATTCTATCTCTTATTATATCAATGCTTTTTATTACTTGCAAAGAAAACAAATAAAAAAAGAAGGCTATCTTTAAGATAGCCTTTATGTTTATAATGATAATTTCCTCAGGGGAAGTGAGGGAAATTACATTATGCTATTTTATGCTTCATCATCAGTAATAGCTCTATCGCCCATAGTACCTGTACGAATACGCATAGCATTTTCTACATCATAGACGAAAATTTTGCCATCACCAATATGACCAGTTTGCAAGGCTTTTCTAGCTGTTTCTAATACTTTTTCTACAGGAACCTCACAAACAACTGTTTCTATTTTTACTTTCGGCACGAGATTTACTGCATATTGACGACCACGATATACTTCTGTATGACCTTTTTGCAATCCACAGCCATATACCTGACTTACAGTCATCCCCTGCACACCAATAGAATTTAAAGCTTCTTTCAAATCTTCCAGTTTACTAGCACGAGTTATAATTTCTACTTTAGTAATTTTACGCATTGTTAATGCTCCTTTCTGTTTTGCTACATAAATATTAACATAGTTACACTTATTTTACATCAACAGGTTCTGCATTAACAGTAGCAAAATCAGCTACACTAGCGCTTAACATTGAATCAGCTGATACTATAGACTGATTATAGGCACGTTCGCCATGTTCCACAATATCGATACCCGAAACTTCTTCATCTTCACTAGCACGCATTGGCGTAATGAAATTAACAATTTTAAATAATATATATGAACCGACAATTGCCAGTGCATATGCAACTACAATAGAAATAAGCTGTGCAATAAGTGTATCGGAACTACCATAAAATAAACCATCAGCACCTGCAGGATTTATATCTGTAGAACACCATAAGCCAGTAGCAATAGCACCCCATGTACCACCTATACCATGTACACCGAAAGCATCTAACGAATCATCATAACCGAATTTTTCTTTAACAACAGCTACTGCAAAGTAGCAAACAACACCACCGATTAAACCAATAATTACAGAAGGAAGTGGAGCAACGAACCCTGCTGCTGGAGTTATTGCAACAAGACCAGCTATACAACCAGAAGCAGCACCCAAAATGGTTGGTTTGCCATGATGTAACCATTCACAAGCTACCCATGATACAGTTGCCATAGCTGCTGCTGCCTGTGTAACAACGAAAGCATTAGCAGCAAGACCATTAGCACCAAGTGCTGAACCTGCATTGAAACCGAACCAGCCAAACCATAAGAGTGCAGCACCTAAAACTGTCATTGGTAAATGATGTGGCAACATTGGCACTTTGCCATAACCATGTCTTTTGCCAAGTAAAATACAAATAGTAAGACCTGAAACACCTGAGAGAATATGAATTACAAGACCACCAGCGAAATCAAGTGCGCCGAGTTCAGCGAGGAAACCGCCACCCCAAACCCAATGTGCCATTGGATTGTAAATTAAAATTGCCCATAATAAAATGAATAATACAAATGCACCAAATCTCATACGTTCAGCAAATGCACCAGTAATAAGTGCTGGAGTAATAACAGCAAACATGCACTGAAAAGCAACAAAAGCAAGTTCAGGAATTGTGCCACCTTCCATTACCTGAAGACCGACACCAGCAAGACCGATTTTATCGAGGCTACCAATAAAACCACCAATATCACTACCAAATGTCATTGCATAACCTAAAATAACCCATTCCACAGAAATCATCGCAACAATGAAGAAACTGTGCATAATCGTAGTGAGTACATTTTTACTTCTAACCATACCGCCATAGAAAAAGGCCAGTCCTGGGGTCATTAAAAATACAAGTGCTGCACTGATTAATACCCAAGCAGTATCACCCGTATCAATCGCCCCCGCAGCATCATCCGCAGCCAAAGCAACAGAAGCTGTCAAACATAAGCATATAGCACTCATAATCAGAATAGACCATAGCTTTCTCATAATATACACCCTTTCTTCGCGCAGAATAAGGAAAATAATATAATAATAACAAAAAAAGCGCCTTGTCGAAAAATATACTTCATTGTATATTCTTCAACAAGACGCCTTTGTCTTATTCTGCATTTTCTCTTTTTTTTTCTCAACAGGTCAAAGCTCTTTGTATCTTCCTGTTGATGTTTTATATTATATGATTAGATATTTTATTTGTCAACAATAATTTAAAAAGTTTTTTGTATACATAAAAATATTTTAGTAAAGCTTATAGTACAAAGATTTATCTAAACAAAGTATAAAATATAGCTTTTACAAATTAACATTGTTTTATTCTATGTACATTGTTGCTTTATCATGTTAAAATATTATTCACGTATTCCCAATTTATACAATCTTAGAGTTTGTTAACTTAATATGAGATTATGTATAAAAATATTTAGTAATGTTATTATATATTTGGCTTCTTTTTAGGGAAAAAATAAAATATGCTTAATTTTATTCTATTTGTAAGAAGGAGCTGTTATCCATATAAACTTAAGTTAACAAAACCCAATCTTATTTTAGGAGGAGTTATATGTCGGATGATATAGCTATTATCATTGCCTTTTTGCTGTATTTATTATTTATGATGGCAATCGGTGTTTATTTCTACTATCGCACTCATAACATGTCAGATTATATTCTTGGTGGACGCAAGCTTGGAGCTTGGGTAACTTCCATGAGTGCTGAGGCTTCAGACATGAGTGGATGGATGCTTATGGGGTTACCAGGCTTTGCTTACCTTGCTGGGCTTAATGCTGGTTGGATTGCTGTAGGGCTAGCTCTAGGCACATGGGCTAACTGGCAATTTATTGCACGCCGTTTACGTAAATACACAGAACTGGCTAACAATTCACTTACATTGCCAGATTTTTTACAAAATCGCTATCATGATAAAAGTCCATTAATTCGTGTAGTAATGGCAATTTTTATTTTGATATTCTTCATTATATATACTTCATCTGGTTTTGTTGCTGGTGGTAAATTATTCACTACTATTTTCGGTATTCCATATGAATACGCTTTATGTCTTGGTGCCTTCGTTATTGTCTTTTATACCTTTGTTGGCGGTTTTCTAGCTGTATGCTGGACAGATTTCATTCAAGGTGTAATGATGTTTTTTGCTATTTTAATTGTGCCAATAGCAGCAGCTTTCAGTCTAGGCGGATTTGCAGAAACATATACTGCAATTTCTATTACTCATGTTGATTTCTTCAATCCATTTTTAAAACCAGATGGTAGTTTCGTATCTGCCCTTGAACTAATCTCTCTTTTAGCATGGGGACTTGGTTATTTTGGTCAACCTCATATTCTTGTTCGTTTCATGGCAATACATTCTTCAAGTGAATTAAAAAAAGCAACACGCATTGCTATGACTTGGGTTGTAATTTCACTTGCTTGTGCTGTACTTGTTGGTATGGTCGGCAGTGTATACTTAACTACTCCACTCACTGGTACAAATTCTGAAACAGTATTTTTAGTTATGACAAATGAACTATTTAGTCCATTTTGGGCAGGTATTGTACTTTCTGCTGTTCTTGCAGCAATCATGAGTACAGCATCTTCTCAGCTTCTCGTTGGTGCTTCAGCAGTAGCACAGGATTTATATAAACAATTTATTCATAAAGACATCAATCCTCGTGAACTTGTTCTTGTGACACGCCTTTCCGTAGTTGGTATTGCTCTTATTGCTATAGCTCTCGGTCTTGACCCGAACAACTCTATTTTAAATATCGTAGCTTATGCTTGGGCTGGTTTTGGTTCTACATTTGGCCCAGCGTTACTGTTCTCTCTATTTTGGCGTCGCACTACAAGAAATGGTATCTTAGCGGGTATGATTGTCGGTGGTGTAACAGTTCTTATTTGGAAACAAATTACAGGACTTGATATTGCTAATGTTTACCCGATTTTAAAATTATATGAAATTGTTCCTGGTTTTGTTCTTTCTTCACTTGCTATTATTATAGCCAGCAAAATGGATAAAGAACCAGAAAAAGAAATTACTGATACATTCGACTCTGTTAAACATAGTCAAATTTAATTTTTTCAATTTAAAGGGGTATAGCCGTCAAAAAGCTATACCCCTTTTATTTTTATATTAAATTATTTTTTAGCTACTTTTGCCCATGTATCACGTAACCCTACAATTCTATTAAATACAAGATTATCCATAGTGCTGTCTTTATCTACACAGAAATAACCTTGACGTAAAAATTGAAATTTCGTGCCTGGTGCTGCCCATTTAACACTAGGTTCTACTTTACAATTATTAAGCACTACAAGAGAATTTGGGTTTAAAGAAGCGATAAAATCACCACTTACTGCCCCCTCTTCATCTTTTAATAAATAATCATATAATCTAACCTGTGCATCGAGTGCTGTTTTAGCATTTACCCAATGAATTGTACCTTTAATTTTTCTGCCAGCAGTTTTTCCGCCTGACTTAGAATCTGGGTCATAGGTGCAATGTAATTCCACAATATTGTCATTTTCATCTTTGATGACTTCTTCACATTTAATAATATAGGCATTTTTCAAACGAACTTCACCTTGTGGTTTCAAGCGGAAGAATTTCTTCGGAGCTTCTTCCATAAAGTCTTCACGTTCGATATAAATTTCACGACTAAATGGCATATAGTGTTTGTCATCACCTGTTGGCAAATTTTCACATGCCATCATTTCCATTTTATCTTCTGGATAATTAGTTATAATTACTTTAATTGGGTCTAATACTGCCATTAAACGCTGTGCATGCACATTTAAATCTTCACGTACACAATGTTCTAACATTGCTACATCAACTAAACTATTAGCTTTAGCAACACCAATGCGGTCGCAAAAATCACGAATAGAAGCAGCAGTATAACCACGACGACGAAGCCCTGAAAGAGTCGGCATACGTGGGTCATCCCAACCACTTACATATCCCCCTTCTACAAGCTGACGCAATTTACGTTTACTCATTACCATTTTTGTAATATTTAAACGAGCAAATTCAATCTGACGAGGGCGAGTATTTTTATCAAAGCCTAAATTTTCTAATAGCCAATCATAAAGTGGACGATGTTCCTCAAATTCTAATGTACAAATAGAATGAGTGATACCTTCAATTGCATCAGATAACGGATGAGCAAAATCATACATTGGATATATACACCAAGTATCACCTGTACGATGATGTTTTTTATGTGCTATACGATAAATAACAGGGTCACGCATAGTTATGTTAGGTGAAGCCATATCAATTTTAGCACGCAATACTTTTTCACCATCAGCAAATTCACCATTTTTCATACGTGTAAATAAATCCAAATTTTCTTCTACACTGCGATTTCGATAGGGGCTTTCTTTGCCTGGTTCAGTCAAAGTACCACGATATTCACGAATTTGCTCAGCTGTTAAATCATCAACATATGCTTTCCCATTTTCAATAAGTTTTAGGGCATATTCATATAATTTTTCAAAGTAATCAGAAGCATAAAATTTGCGGTCTTTCCATGTAAAACCAAGCCATTTTACATCTTCTTGAATAGAATCAACATATTCTACATCTTCTTTAGTAGGATTAGTATCATCAAAACGAAGATTACACATTCCGTTATAATCTCTAGCTATACCGAAATTCAAGCAAATAGATTTTGCATGACCGATATGTAAATATCCATTTGGTTCTGGAGGGAAACGAGTATGCACACCTTCTGTGTATTTTCCTTCTTTTAAATCTTCATCAATAGCATTATAAATAAAATTTGTAGCCATTATTTTATCTCCTTTATTTATTAACGGTTTTGTTAACTTAAGTTTATATGGATAACAGCCCCTTCTTACGGATACAATAAAATTAGACACATTCTATTTTCTTTCTTCTTCGAAAGGAGTTGTTATCTTGCATAAATATAATTCTAAACAATCTGGTCATAGTATTAGAATTCCTTTGTTTTCTTCTAAACTATCTCCTTAAATTCTTATCCTCTTAGTATTTATAAATGGATTATTCATTTTTATACATTTTTCCAATCTGTTTATAACTACTTTTTAAGCAACGCCAACCTATTTTCTGATGATTGGCACGCTGATGAAACTTTTCTTAAAGTTAAAGCAGTAGAACAGTCATTTCATTTAATTTATCTGGTACATGAGATGAAAATGCTTGTAAGAAAATTTTTATCAAAGCAAGGCAACTTATTACAGATGGATTAGCCACGTATAAAGTAGTCATTAGTACATTTTAAGTTAACAAACTCTTATTAACCTTCCCAAACATCAGGTGTTTTTAATTTTTCTTCTATATATGTTCTTAAACGATTGAACCCTTTTGTCATTTCTTCATCTTGCAACAAATTACCGATGATATCTTCTATATAATTATCATTAATTATCTGTTGAAGTGACCAAGCATAATTTATATCATAAACCCACATCAATCGTACAAGCTTGCGGTCGTCTTGAGTACGCATTTTCGTATAATCGCATTGCTTACCTTCCACAAATAATTTCACAAAATCAGGACTACAGCCCGTACCATCAGTAGGGCCTAAATACGGTTTTAATACACGGTAAATATCTATTTTATCAGCATCACGAATTAATTTAGCAAATGACAAAAATCTCTTATTCTCTGTCGGTGCAATTTCTTTGGCATTATGATTACCTATAGCAAATTTTAATATTGCTAAATCCTCACTAGATAATTTTTGCATAAATGATAAATCATGAATTATTGACAAACCTAATTTAGCATGATTTTCCGACATGGCATCATTAAAAGTACAATATATTGTAAACTGACGAAAACGACCTACATCGTGGAATAAACCTATCATTTGGGCTAAAATTTTATCATGTTCATTTAATCCCAAATGGTTAGCCAATCGTTCACAATTATTCGTTACTTTCCATGTATGTTGCTCTTTTAATACAATTCCATCTACAATTTGAGCATCATCAAAAAAAATCGTTCCTGTATTTTTTATATCCAAATGAGATTTTGCTTTTTGTGCATCCTCTGGTGAATAAAACGATTTCATATAAGTTGTCATCCATGAACTCATTTCTTGCCAAAGTTCTTGCATCTTTGCGATATCGTTCATCTTTTATCACCCTTTAGTCTTAAAATTAAAAAATGTAACTTCTGGTGGACAGCCAATTCTAAACGGAAACCAACTTCCTGTTCCACGATTTACATAACCAATACAACCATCTTGTTTAATTATGCCTCGCATGTATTTAAATGATGGAATAATTGGTATTCCCATAAAACCAAACTGACCACCGTGGGTATGACCTGTTAAGGTCAAATTAATTTTATATTTTATAGCCTCATCAATAAAAATGGAATGATGTGCTAATAAAATCTTATAAGCGTTTTCTGGTACATCAGTCAATGCCTTTTTTACATATGCTTCACGCAATGCTACAATATCACTATCCATATCACCTGTCACAAAATCGACACCTAGAATATATAGCGGTTTATCACCACTTAAAATTTTAATAGCAGAATTATCTACAATTTGAATGTTCGTTTTATCTAACTCTTCTTTTAAATGTTCGATACCACGATAATGTTCATGATTGCCCCAACAAAAATACACACCAAAAGGAAAAAACTGTGTATATACATTTAAAACTTTAATTGCCTCATCATTATCACTGCCTCTAGCACTATCAAAAATATCACCAGTTAAGACAAGCATATCAGCTCTTTGTTTTACGATTTGATTTAAAACTTCCTGCAACTGTTTAACAGAAAAAAAAATGCCCAAATGAACATCAGAAAGTTGTGCTATTTTCAATTTATTTAACTTAGGATAATCATTTACTTCAATATCTACGTCAGTAAATTCTATATGACTTTTTTCATACAATCCACCGTATAATACGCCAGATATAGCTGGTACCCAAATACAGCCACGCAAAAATTGTCTACGACTTTCATCAACAGGCGTTCCTTTTGTATTTTCATATACTAAACGTAATATCTTTACTATAAGCGCCAGTATAATTAAAAACAATTGTAACATGAACCATAAAACTGTTATTTCAGCAAAGAATCCGCCATAATTCTTCGTAATAATAGACGGATATACAATAAAAAAAGCTACTGCTATTATCAAATTAATAACTAATAGTTTCTTACGTGCATTCTTTTTTATACTTTGAGAAAAAATCTCTCCTGACAATAAAAAAACTAAACATGTTATAATCAATAAACAACCTATTGTCATCAAGGCAAACATATAAATCACACCTACCTTTTCTAAAAAAACATTATTTTAAATTATAGCACACTTGCTTTCTAAAATAAAAGGCGGTATTATATCTTGAGCACTTCAAAATCTTGACAATTTCTTATTTTTCTTTTAAAATTAAATTGTAGTTTCTGGATAACTTTTCTATTTTAATAACAATTATTAATATACTGAAAGGAGCTTATCAGCCATGTTAGATAATAAAAAAGTGACTGAGCTCTTACGAAAAAAAGGTTTCAAGGTTACTCCACAGCGTTTAGCTATCTACAACGCATTATGTAATACTAAATCACATCCTAATGCTGAAATGATTTTTAATAAATTGCAACCTTACTATCCAACCATGAGCTTAGCAACTATTTACAAAACAGTAGACATTTTAAATGAAATTGGTTTAATCAATATCTTAAATGTCGGTGAAGATGCTTTTCGTTATGATGCAAATATGACATCTCATGCTCATATCTGTTGTACAGAATGTGGACGCATTGACGATATAATGATTGATTTTGATAAATGTATCGCTGATGTCGAAGCCCAAACCTCTTACGATATAATGAAACATCAATTTTATTTTTATGGTGTTTGCGCTGAATGTAAAGCTAAAAAACAAAAGCAAGTTAATACTGTAGAAATTTCTAATCAAAAATTAATCTAAAGTCACAGATTTTCTGTGGCTTTTTATATTGTCTTTTTCATACCGTAGTTATATACTTAAATATATTGTTTAACACATTATTAAAATAATGTAATCCAATATATGAAATGAGGCTTTATATGCAAGTATCCGTTTTAGCCAGTGGTAGCAAAGGTAATTGCACTTTAATACATGATGGCTCTACCGCCATTTTAATTGATGTCGGTATTAGCACTCGTCGTATAAAGCAAAAATTATCTGAACTTCATTTAGATATTCGTGATATATCTTCCATATTAATTACACACGAACATATTGACCATATTCGTGGATTAAAAATACTCAATAAAAATTATTCAATACCTATTTATTCCAAATTTAATACTTTAAAAGCTATACCATTTATTCATGATATCGTACCAAATAATTGTCATATACTCCCTAATAATGAATTTAATATTGGAAATTTAATCGTAAATTCTTTCAATATATCACATGATGCCATAGAACCTGTTGGTTATAATATACAAACAAAACATGCTAAGATAACCTTAGCTACCGATTTAGGATTTGCAACTGATACAGTGAGAAAAGCTCTGAATAATTCTGATATCCTTGTATTAGAAGCTAACCACGATATAAATTTACTCCAAAATGGTTCTTATCCTTGGAATTTGAAAAAACGTATTTTAAGTACACGAGGTCATTTATCCAATACTGATGCTGGATATACTATAAAGAATTTGAACTATAAACCCCAGGAAGTTATTCTCGCACATCTCAGTGAACAAAATAATACACCTCAAACAGCTTTAAATACAATCCAATCTATCATACAACAACAAGAAAATCTTAATATTAATTTACATGTTGCTTCACCTGATAAAACTGTAACTTTAAATTTTAATTAAAAATGACAAGGAGGTTTTTATTTTGAAAAAGCCAATTTATATTGTAAGTGTTTTACTTATCGTTTTAAGTTCCTTAATATTCGTTTCATGTTCTTTTAATGATAATAATTCATCTACACAAGCTACAGATAATACTCCAACAACAGAAGAAAAAGCTCCTGCTTCGCCACCGTCGGATGCTCGCAATACGCCAGTTGTTCAAGCAGCCAAAAAAGTAGGCCCTGCTATTGTCGGTATTACCAATAAAGCAGTTGCCCGCGATTGGTTTAATCGCCAAGTAGAAGTCGATAATGGTACAGGTTCTGGCGTAATCTTCAAAAGTGATGGCTATATTGTAACTAATAATCATGTAATCGATGGAGCTAAAGATATCACTGTAGCTTTATCTGATGGACGTACTTTAAAAGCTTCCTTAGTAGGTGCAGACCAATATACTGACCTTGCTGTTATTAAAGTAGATGCAGAAAATTTACCAACAGCAGAATTTGGCGACTCTGATGATATTATGGTTGGTGAACCAGCCATTGCTATTGGCAATCCTATGGGATTAGAATTTCAAGGTAGTGTTACAGCCGGTGTAATCAGTGCTTTAAACAGAACACTCAATATCGGCGATAATCGCGTAAAATTGCTCCAAACTGACGCTGCCATTAATCCTGGTAACTCTGGTGGGGCTCTCGTCAATGCAGACGGCAAAGTTATCGGCATAAACAGTGCCAAACTCGCTGCAACTGGTGTTGAAGGTATGGGCTTTGCCATTCCAATCAATACAGCAAAACCGATTATTGATGAATTAATTGCCAATGGACACGTATCCTATCCATATCTTGGTGTAGGTGTGCTTGATAAACAAACAGCAGCTCAAGCAGGATATCGCCTCAACGTTGATGCTGGCGTAATTGTAATGCAAATTGCACTCGGTGGACCGGCAGATGAAGCAGGTATTCAAAAACGTGATTTAATTTTAAAAATTGATGGCACAGAAACAAATACAGTAGCTGATTTACGCAGTGCTATTTCTGAACATAATATTGGTGATACTATCACTATTACTATTTCTCGTAATGGCAATATCGGCGAAGTTCAAGCTACTTTAACAGAAATGCCAAATAATAATTAGCAGTTATGAAGATATCAATTGTAAGTGCTGGTAAAATTAAAGAAAAATATTTAAAAGATGGTATTGGTGAATTTACTAAACGCTTAAAACCATTCACACAATTAGAATTCATTGAAATCAATGAAGAAAAAATGAAAGATAATCCATCTCCTGCTGAAAAAACTGCTGTACTCAAAGCAGAAGGAGAACGTCTTTTAAAAAAAATACCAGCAAATAGTTATTTAATCGTTCTTGATGTAATTGGTAAATCTATTTCTTCCGAAGAATTATCAAAAAAAATAGATACTCTTACACTCAAAGGGCAAAGTCATATAACCTTTTTAATCGGTGGAGCTTTTGGTTTATCCGAAGAAGTCCGCAACCGTGCTGATGAACGTATTTCTTTTTCTCGTATGACATTTACACATCAGATGATACGACTTCTATTGGTAGAACAAATCTATCGTGCCTTTAAAATTAGTCGTGGTGAAAAATACCATTGGTAAACGAAAGCTCAGGTTTTAACCTGAACTTATTTTATACTTATAAAAATTTAAACGAGGTGATTAATTGAAAACTCCATTTCATCATATTTTCGATACAGACTCGGTGGGACAAGTCATAAATCCTTTACCACTTAATCATTTATTACGCTGGGCAAATTTAGAACAAATAGAACATGATGAACAAAGTCCCAAAACTTTATTTTTAGGTATTGATATTCAACAAGATTTTATGGATAATGGTGCGCTCGGTGTTCCTGGCGCAATGCAAGATGTAACTCGTCTTGGTCAATTCATCTACAACAATATCGAAAAAATATCTTCTATAATTGTATCGCTTGATACACACGAGCCAGCTCAAATATTTCATCCTTATTGGTGGGTAGATGAGGCAGGCAATCATCCTATGCCATATACAGTTATCAAACCACAGGATTTAACAGATGGAAAATGGCGTGCTGTAATTGATCCTGCATTAAGCAAACATTACGTGCGTCAATTAGAAAAAAATGGCAAACAATTAACAATTTGGCCGTATCACTGCATTAATGGTACTACAGGATGGACGCTAGAAAATCAATTCAGCAATATAATTCATTTCATGTCTGTTGCTGCTAATGTTCCAATTGAAAAAATCTGCAAAGGACAAAGTCGTCATTCGGAAATGTACGGTATTATTCGCCCCGAATATTCAACACATGATAATACAAATACGGAATTGCTCGAAAAAATTGCTACATTCGATAAAATAATTATTGCTGGTGAAGCAAAATCTCATTGCGTATTAGAAAGTGTTAAACAAATTTGCGAATACTACTATAATAAACCTGAACTTACACGTCGTATATATATTTTAACTGATTGCATGAGTGATATTCCCGGTTTTGAAGAATATAGCCAAACTGCATATAAAATACTTGTTAGTAAATATAAAATCAATCTAGTAAAATCTACGGATAATTTTCTTTAAAAAAAAGCTGTTTAAACGTGATTTTTCGTTTAAACAGCTTTTTCTCTTTTTATATTTTTCTTGGTTTCATAACTAATAATACTGTCATGATAATTAAGGTCAAAAGTATGGCTGTTGATTGTCCATTCAAAATCCAAATGCCTTTATTATCATTAAAAATTTCTAATCCTATAGTAACAATAACACCAATTATAGCAGTAATAATTGCTGAAGATGCAGAACTTTTCTTTGTAAAAAGACCAAATAAAAGCGGTGCAGTAATCGACACAGACATCAATGAATAAAATATTGAAAGAGCTGAAATAACATTAGGTAAAATAATCGCTAACCCAATGCCTATTACTCCTGCCATAACTGTTACAATACGACCGCCTTTTATTAATTTTTCATCTGAAACAGTTGGATTAATAAATGACTTATATAAATCTTTCGTAAATGATGTTGTTATCATGTACAAAACTGCATCTGCTGCACTGATTTCAGCTGAAAAAATAGCCGCCAATGCTAATGCTGATGCCCAAAATGGCATACATTCTTTCATTACATAGGGCAATGCTAAATCACGTTGCGGTAAATCTGGCGCAATAGCATAAGCTGCCATACCGAGTATTACTGGTATTACAGAAAACAATAACATTACTATACCACAAAAAAAGGTACTAATACGCACTGTATTTTTATCTCTTGCACTATATACTTTGCCAATCAATGCCGGTGATAAGAAAAATGATGGCATAAGCATTAAGAAAAAGCCCATGATTACTGTTGTTCCCAAACCATCAAAACTAAAATACGCTGTAGATTGCACTGTATCAGCCATATTAATAACAACTTTATCATGCAAACCATCAAAGCCACCAACAAATGACAAAACTAACGGTACAGCTACGATAAACCCAGCTAATTTTACGCATGCTTCAATAAGATTGGCATATACTGCTGATAAAAATCCTCCAGCACAAAAATACAATACAACTACTGCTGAGGCAATTAAAACACTTGTAGTTTTATCAATATCTGCAACTACCGATAAAATCCAGCCAATACCCATAAGTTGACCTGCAAAAATTGCTAATGTGCCAATTGCCATCATCAACGAAATAAGTCCACGAAAATATCGATTATAACGATATTCCAAATAATCACCTAACGTATAAAATCCATGATTTTTGGCGATTTCCCATATCTTAGGACCGATAATAAATGCTAAAATAAAAGTACCGATAGCTGACGCAATAATCCACCACGCCGCTGAAATTCCAGAAGTAAAGCCCATACCTGCCACACCTACAGTCGAACCTGCTCCGATATTCGGTGCTACCAATGTTATAAACAATAAAAATGGTGCCATCTTACGTCCACCAACAAAAAAATCATCTGCTCCTTTTACACGACGCGATATAATCACACCGACTGCAATTAAAAGTACTGCATAAAGAGCAATTACCACTAAATACCAATTCATTTTATCCTCCAGTCTTAGCCGTCAGTCAATAACTTTCCTAAAATAAAAGTTTACTGCCGTCGACAGGTCGTATTTTTACCCTCGGAAATCATCTGCCAAATGTCAGTATTGTTTCCGTCAAGACTATAGCATTATTATTATAATTCATTTTCCTTTTTGGTCAAACAAAAATTAATAACAAACGAGGTTTTTTATGAATAATGTAACTGTAATTCATAATGATATTGAAGGAATGCGCGAAGCTTTAAAAGAAGCAAACAAAGCTTTTGTTCTCGGCGAAATTCCCATTGGGGCGATAATTTGCGACAAATACGGTAATATAATTGCTCGTGGTCACAATTTACGTGAAAATACTTTTGATGCTACAGCTCATGCCGAAATCATCGCTATAAAAAAAGCCTGCCAAAAAATACATAATTGGCGACTTTCTAATTTAACTATCTACGTTACAATTGAGCCCTGCCCGATGTGTGCTGGAGCATTATTTATAAGTCGTATTGCTAGGCTCGTTTATGGAGCAACCGATTGGCGCGCTGGCGGTTGTGAATCTGTTTTTAATATAGTAAACAATCCTTATCTCAATCACCAAATTGAAGTACGTGCCGGCGTTCTTGAAGACGATTGCCGTGCCATTTTAAAGCGATTTTTTCAATCTAAAAGATAATTTAAAATTTTTGATTTGATATTTCTTCTTCAATAGCTTTCATTGCTTTTAGAGTCTGATTTAAAAGCTCATCTAACGACCACCCTAACATCTTCGCTCCCTGCTTAATAATATCACGCGAACAACCGGCAGCAAATTTTTTATCTTTAAATTTTTTCTTCAAACTTTTAAGTTCCATATCTTGTACTGATTTCGAAGGGCGCATAAGTGCAGCTGCCCCAATTAAACCAGTAAGTTCATCTGTAGCAAATAATATTTTTTCCATAATATGTTCTGGTTCAATATCGCTACAAACACCATATCCATGTGAACATACAGCATGTATAATTTTTTCATCTATTCCATTTTGTTTTAAAATTTCTTCTGCTTTACGACAGTGTTCCTCAGGATACATTTCAAAATCTATATCATGTAAAAGTCCTACTATTTCCCAAAAATCAGCTTCTTTTTCATAACCTAATTTTTGTGCAAAATAACGCATAACAAGTGCTACTGTACGCGCATGTTGTAAATGAAATGCTTCTTTATTATACTGCTGTAATAACTCATATGCTTGCTTTTTCGTAAACATTATCCAATCTCTCCTTTGAAATAATATTTTATTATATTGTACAAAAAAATTATAAATCCTTTATTTCGCCAAGAAAATTTTTAAACGTGATTTAAAGGAATTTTAAATTATACTAGCGAATAATATACTTAAATGTTCAAGAATTTAGGTGATAACTATGCTGGATATTAAGCGTATATTAGTACCGATAGATGATACAACAGAAGCCTTTAAAGCATTAAGCATGGCTGATAACTTAGCACAAATATATAATGCTCAAGTTGCTTTATTATTGGTTACATACTTTAATGAAGAAACAGATAGCTCTCTTGAAGGTGGTTCATGGCTTTCAACACCCTTTACCGGTTCAGTTTCTCGCTATTCCCATAGTATACTTGACAATGCACGAAAACATTTTTCTGCTAATTTACAAATAAGCACTCACCATTTAAGCGGTCAACCCAAATTGAAAATCTTAGAATTTGCTCAAAAATATCAAGCCGACCTTATCATTATGGGCTGTAGAAATTTAAGTTTTTTCGGTACTGTTCTAAGTGGCAGTGTCAGTCGCTACGTTCTTGAAAAATCCATTTGTCCTGTACTAATTGTAAAATAAATTTTGGAGGGATTCCTTATGACAGATATCAAACGTATTTTGGTTCCAGTAGACGGTTCCGAAACTGCCGAAAGAGCTGTTGACGAAGCTATTACTATTGCTGAAATTTACGGCAGTGAAATTCACATTCTCTATGTAGCAAATATCAATCAGTTAGCAATCAATGCTTGTATTTCAGATGCTATATTAGCAGCTGTAAATAAAGCCGGTAATGAAATATTAGAAAAAGAAGCCAGCAAAGTACCAGAAAAAATCAATGTTGTTACTACTTCTGAAACAGGTTCTCCTGCTGTTACCATTACTGATTTTGCCGATGAAATTAAAGCAGACCTCGTAGTAATCGGTAGCCGTGGTCTTGGTCTTGTAAAAGGCGTATTACTCGGTTCAGTAAGCCAGTATGTTGTTGAACATGCACCTTGTCCTGCTTTAGTTGTAAAATAATAAATATGAACTCCTTATAATCGGTTGCTTCGATTTTAAGGAGTTTTTTTAATATAATTTTAATCTATTTTTAATTTTACTCTATTTTTTTCATGTTATGCTTAATATAACAACAAAAATATTCATCGAAAGGATGTGTTTATATATGAAAAAGTCTCTAGCCAAAAAACTTTCTACGGCTTTACTCGTCGGTTGCACTACTTTAATTATTGGTAGTACTGCTTTTGCTGCAACTAATGACAATCAAATGCCACCACCGCCTCCACCTCATCAACAAATGATGCCACCTCCTATGAATTTTGATAAAATCAAATCATACAATGAAGAATTCCAACAAAAATATACTTGGATGTACACATCTACTCGCCATCGTGTAGCTGGTACTTTTGCTGAAATAGATAAAGCTGTAGATAATAATAAAATTTCTTCTACTCAAGCAGATAAATTAAAAGAAATAATAATTTCTTTCTATAAAAATCAACAAAAGTATCTCGATGAAATGCGCAAATTAGAACGTCCAGAAGTATTTAAATATCGCCGTGAAAATCGTGATAATTTATCTTTGCATGCTAATTTCAAGGATATTTCTGAAAGTACAGCTATTCCAGTTGATACATTGAAAGAAATTCTTCGTCCATTACCTCCTAGACATGTAAAATCACCAAAACCAGCCAAAGATAATCTCGACCAAAGACTTCGTGATTTTACCAATCAATTAATACAAGAGGGCAAAATTTCTCAGCAAGAAGTTGATAGTATTAGTGATTTTGTTCAAACTGGTCATGATAAATTCAAACAAATGGATAAAGCGCAACGCGATGAACTTTTAAATCAATACAAAAATATGACTGACGAACAACGTTTGCAACAATTCGCTGATGGCACAGGTATAACAGTTGAACGTTTAAAAGAAATCTTTAACATTTTTAAAACTGAAATGCAAAATAAAACATCCCAAGCCTCCCCAGCTTGATGAATACTAAAAAAGCTAGATGAAAATTCATCTAGCTTTTTACTTTATAGACAGATTATAAATATCTTACGTAAATATATATGCTGGAAATGATTATGGATAATATCATAAGCGGGAAGGCAATCTTTAAATAATCCATAAATGTTAATTTAACTCCATGGGCACTTGCCATACCAGCAACAACAACATTGGCACTAGCACCGATGAGTGTACCATTACCACCAAGACAAGCTCCAAGTGATAATGCCCACCAAAGCGGTTCAAGGTTTGTCATACCCATAGCGCCCATTTCTTTAATCATTGGAATTAAAGTTGCTACAAATGGAATATTATCAATAAAGGCAGAGGCAATAGCACTAAGCCATAATATAAGCATAGTTGTTGTAGTTACATCGCCTTCTGTCAATTTAACGGCTTCAGCTGCCATAGCTTTGATAACGCCTGTTTCTACAAGACCACCAACAAGAATAAACAAGCCAACAAAGAAGAAGATAGCTAACCATTCTAATTTACTTAAAATATTTACAATCGCTGTTTCACGTGTACTGATTGTTATAAGCATCAGTAATGAAGCACCACTAAGTGCTACTGTAGCTGACTCCAAGCCAAGTTGTGAATGGAATACAAATGTAATAATTGTAACAGCTAAAACAAACAAACATTTTTTCAATAGTTTTGTATCTTTTAGTTCTTTATACTCATCCATTGTCATTACTTGCGTTTGCAATTCTGGTTTTGTTTTTAGTTTCTTATGATATATACCAACCATTACCGCTATTGTTGCCGCAAATATAACAACACAAATATCACCTAGGTTTGTCAAAAATGCCATAAAATCCATTTCTGGAACGGCACTACCAATCATAATATTTGGTGGGTCGCCGATAAGTGTTGCTGTACCACCGATATTTGAAGCCATAATTTGTGCAATCAAAAATGGTTGTACTGGTACTTTAAGTTTAGCTGTAATACTAAATGTTACAGGAACAGTAAGCAATACAGTTGTTACATTATCCAAAAATGCAGAACAAAATGCTGTTAAAGCAGATAATACAATCAATAATTTTACTGGATTTGCTTTAACTTTTTTTGCTGACCAAATAGCAAGATAATTAAACAATCCTGTTTCACTTGTAATATTAACAATTATCATCATGCCAACCAAAAGCCCAATTGTATTAAAGTCAACATGGCTTATTGCTTGTTCCTGATTTAAAATTCCCAGTAAAATCATAAGCATCGCACCAGATAAACCTATAATAGTACGATGTATTTTTTCTGAAATAATAAGCATATATGCTACTACGAAAATAGCTATAGCTATGTAAGCAGCGCTTTCCAAAAAAATCCCTCTCTTTCTAAAAAATAAAATTAAAGATTGTACATACTAAGCGCTAAATCATTCAAATATGATTTGTAAAATACTCGTTTATGGTCTTTTAGATAAACTCTCGGTACGCGACGTGATATCATACAAGTAATTTCATAATTAATAGTGCCAAGCTTATCGGCCAATTCATCAGCCAAAATACATTCTTTACCTTGTCTACCAAATATTACTACTTCATCACCCACCTTTACATCTGGTATATCTGTAACATCTACCATACATTGGTCCATACAGATATTACCGACAACTTTCGCTCTTTTACCATGAATTAATACTTCTGCTTTGCCAGATAAAAGACGTGTATAACCATCAGCATAACCAACAGGAATAGTGGCAATAACTTTTTCACTATCCGCAATGTATTTATGACCGTATCCTATACCATCGCCTGCATTAACTGTTTTCACAAAAGTTACTTCACATTTAAAGCTCATCGCTGGTTTAAGTCCTGTATGTGCAATATCCACCTCAGCAGAAGGAGCCATACCATAAATAATTATACCAGCTCGCACCATATCATAATGATATTGCGGTAAATCAATAATAGCTGCACTATTAGCGCAATGATGTACATTTATTTTTACATTCTGTTTAGCCAATTCATCACAAACCCATTTAAATCTTTCATATTGTTTATGCGTGAAAGTTTTATCTCGACTGTCGGCCAAACAAAAATGAGTAAAAATCCCTTCTAATACTACATTTGGCAATTTGCTGATTTTCACAATTTCAGCTACGCTATTACTATCTGGTTTATAACCTATACGTTCCATACCTGTATCAATAGCAATATGAAAAGATACCTTGCTATTTTGTTTTACAGCTTCTTTGGAAAAAAGTTTTGCTTCTTCATAATTATACATACAGATATCTACATTATAAGCAATAGCTTCATCAGCACGTTTTGGGTCAGTATAGCCCAAAATAAAAATAGGTGCTATTATACCATGATGTCTAAGTTCTATTGCTTCGTCAAGACGTGCTACAGCAAAACGGTTAGCCCCATTATCCAACAAAGTTTGTGCCAAAGCTACTGAACCATGTCCATAAGCATCTGCTTTTACTACTGCTACAATTTCCTTCGATTTACTAAGTTGTCGGATAATCTGCATGTTTTTAGCTACTACATCTAAATCTATTTCAGTCCATAATAATTTTGTCATCCCAAACTCCACAACAATCTTGCTTCCTTTACTTTTATTAATTAATTATTTTCATAATGACGAATACGTAAGTTCAAATTATATTTTTCACAAACTTTTCGACATGCTTCAATTTCCTTTGCTCCAATTACATCTACAATCGTTACTACTACATTAGGAATGTAATTTTTGCATTGACTAGCAAATTCCAACATAGCATTATATGATTTTATACCAAAACGACTTCGTGTAACATCTAAATATTTCTGCGCTGTCGCTTCATTCAAACTAATAGAAATAGTATCAAGTAAACCTTTAAATAATGGTGCTGTTCTTTTGCCATGTTCTAAATCACTAAGCCCATTTGTATTCATACGTACTTTAAACTCAGGATAATTTTCTTTGATAAATTTCAATATAGTTATCAAATCATCTAAACGAATTGTCGGCTCACCAAAACCGCAAATTACAATTTCTTTTACATTTCCCATAGGCGCATTTAAAAATGCTTGTTTGACTTCTTCTACAGAAGGTTCACCATCTTTAAGCCATAATTTATGGTCTTCTTTTAAATGACGCAAACAAAATGTACAGTTACAATTACATCTATTTGTTATATTTACATACATATTGAATTTTTCTGTAGGATATATTTTTATCTTTTCTGCAAAATCAATATAGCTATTTTCATGCAAAGTATATAAAATCATTACTATCCTTCTCTCTGTCAACATATTTATATATACAGAAATTATAGTCGTTTAATCTATAAAATTCAACAGACAAAACTTGCTTATTTTTAGCAAAAAAGCTATTGCACCCAAATTATTAGTACAATAGCTTTTTCTGGTTCTATAATAAATGTTGGGGTTAGAGAAAATTCTCTTACTTTGACATTTATT
>C._urophasianus_2_cecum__coassemble_103_pt1 | contig 23895 bp, 26 predicted proteins | sample C__urophasianus_2_cecum__metabat2_low_PE_006 | metagenome-assembled genome bin C | reverse complement strand
AGGTAGAAAAAAATTCTACCTATCTATGTTACCCCAACATTTGACAAAGAGCCATTATTAACAATCTCTTCGTAAAATTGTATATGGTACAACTGGCTTATTCATTTTCATGGTAATGATCTGTTGCGGATGCGGTGCTACATCAATAGAAATACCTTCGTCATTAAACATCTCCGTGATAGTTTGTTTAAATAATGGTGCATCTGGTTGGAAAAATTCTATTTCCTGTCCTACTGTTAAATGATTACGTTGTTGAATAGTAGCCACTTTTGTTTTCTCATCATATGCCAATACCAAACCAACAAAATCAGAAGTATGTTCATATGAAGTTGTATTGTAAATCTGGTCATCACTTGATGTTTTATGATAAGAAAAGCCACTTGTGTATTCACGATGTGAAACTTTATTTAATTCCTCTATCCATTCTTTTTTTATCGTAAATTCTTCTGGATTTTCAAAATAACTATCAATAGCATGGCGATAAGCACTTACCACACTAGCCACATAATGAATAGATTTCATACGACCTTCAATTTTCAAACTATCCACGCCACATTCAATAATATCTTTTAAATATGGCAACAGACATAAATCTTTTGAATTAAAAAAGTACGTACCATTTTCATCTTCTGTAATTGGAAAATATTGACCAGGACGTTTTTCCTCTGTCAAATTATATTTCCAACGACAAGGTTGGGTACAAGCACCACGATTGGAGTCCCTACCTGTTAAATAATTACTAATAAGACAACGACCTGAATATGATATACACATAGCACCATGTACAAACATTTCCAACTCAACATCTGTCTTTTCACGAATTTCTCGAATTTCTGCAAAAGAAAGTTCACGTGCTAAAACAACACGCTGTGCTCCTAAATCCTGCCATGCTTTCACAGCCATCCAATTAGTATTATTTGCCTGTGTACTGATATGCACTTCTAAATCAGGTACTTCTTTTTTTATAAGTGTGAATAAACCAATATCTGATACCAAAACTGCATCTACATTTAATTCTTTTAATTCTTTAAGATACGGTAAAATACTATTTATATCACTATTATGAGGAAAAATATTAACTGTTACATATACTTTTCTCCCACGCTCATGTGCAAACTTTATACCTTCAATCATTTCTTCTTGTGAAAAATTACCGCCATAAGCACGTAAACCAAATTTTTTTCCGCCAAGATAAACAGCATCAGCTCCATATAAAATCGCCATTTTCAATTTTTCCAAATTTCCTGCTGGTGCTAATAATTCAGGTTTATTCAACAAAAAATCCTCCTATTTAATCTCTATTACTTATCATTAATTTTTTCTGAAACGGCTAAACCGTCGCCATTTTCATAAATCATTGTTTTAAATTTATCTTTATCATTAATTATCTGCAAATATTCGCGTAAACGTTTTACAATAGTTTTATAACGACGAGGTGGTTTTTCTTCGCTAAGTACATAACCACGAAATAATACATTATCCGTTATAATAACACCATTGGTACGTAAATGCGGTAAAATTTTTTGCAAATAATCTAGATATTGTCCTTTGGCTGCATCAATAAACACCATATCAAATATTTCATCATCACCGAGTGTCAGCAAAGTTTGTCCTGCATCGCCAACAATAATTTCTATATCATCTTTATAAGGTGACCTATTGATAAAAGACTTAGCAATTTGCGCTCGTTCTTTCGATAATTCCAAAGTCTTTATCTTGATATTTTCGCCACATTGTGCCATTAAAAGTGCTGAATAGCCGATAGCTGTACCAATTTCCAAAATACGTTTAGGCTGATATTTCATTATTATTTCACGAAAAATCGCCCGTTCTGCCTCTTTAATAATCGGCACATGATTATTTTCCGCAAATAATTCCATTTTCTCAAATAAATAATTCAAAATCTTTACCCCTTATTCGCCGTAAACTTCTTTTATCGTCTGCAAATGTTCATCATACGTTACACTATAATGATTATGTCCTTCACTATCAGCGACAAAATATAAATAATCTGTATCTGCTGGATAAAGTACTGCATTTATCGACTCAAGACCAGGATTACCAATAGGTCCTGGCGTAAGTCCCATGTGTTGATACGTATTATAAGGAGAATCATATTTCGTATCTTCTATTGAAAACTCTTCTTTATGTTCATCAAGTGCATACTGTATTGTAGCATCTGATTGCAACATCATACCCTCAGCTAATCGCTTGAAAAACACATTAGCAATAATCGGTCTATCTTCAGCGAATTTAGCTTCCTTTTCTACTAATGAAGCCATAATTATTAACTCGAAAATAGAAAGATTTTCTTCTTTTGCTCTTTCTCTCATCTGTGCATTAAGTCTATGGTCGAATTTATCCGCCATTATCTGCATAATTTGTCGAGCTGTATAACCTCGGTCAAAATCATAGGTATCTGGAAATAAAAATCCCTCTGCTGCATACTTTATATTCGGATTATTTAATGCTGGTTTCATATAATCATACGGTGCAAAATCTTTAGCTACCATGCAAAAATCTTCTTTATTGACTATCCCTTTTTTTTCCATAAGATCTGCAATGTCTTCCACTGTAAAGCCTTCTGGAATGGTAACACGCACTACTGCATTTTGTGGCCCTGCCACGAGATTTTGTAAAACAACACCAACGCGCATATCTGATTTAAAATAATATACGCCCTTTTTAAAGTCCCTTTCATAACCGCCTAATTTTGCCAAAATTAAAAATCCGGTCGAACTATTTATAACCTCTTTTTTGACCAATGTATCAGCAATTTCTGCCGTTGTCATACCCGAAATTATTTCTACAGAAATATTGTTGCCTTCACCTTTACTACTACCTGTCAAAAACAGCATATAAAGAATTATAAATATAAAACATGCAACAATAACTGCCCCGCTAACATAGCATTGTTTTTTGGAAAGTGATGTAAATTTTTCCCACATATGAAATTCTCCACCGCTTTAATATTTTTGTCGTTCCTTTAAGGCTCTTTCCATATCACGTTTTGCCGCTTTTTCTGCTAAAGCTTGACGTTTATCATAATTTTTCTTACCAGTAGCAAGCCCAAGCGCCACTTTAGCTCTACCCTTAGAAAAATAAACTTTAAGCGGAACGAGTGTATAACCTTTTTCTTTAACTTTACTAGAAAGTTTTATAATTTCCGCTTTGTGCATTAATAATTTTCTAGCACGAAGCGGGTCATGATTAAAAATATTTCCCTGTTCATATGGACTAATATGCATATTATCTAAAAATATTTCATTATTTTTTATACGAGCAAAACTATCTTTCAAATTTGCCTTGCCGGCACGAAGCGATTTTACCTCTGTACCAACAAGTGCAATACCTGCTTCATACGTTTCATGAATAAAATAATCATGACGTGCCTTACGATTTTCGCAGGCAGTTTTTATACCTGCATTTTTCTTTCCCATATATTCAACCTTTCAATTATTTTTACTTTTTTCGTTTTCCTTTTACTTTTTTACTTAAATTACCCTTACGCTGTACTTTTTTACTGTAAATTTTATCATAAAATTTATGGCTTTTAGACTTTTTCTTAGCAATATTTTTACTATGTTTTTCTTTTGATTGCTTATCTTTACGTACTCTATCAGATAATTTTTCTTTTTTATGCTTATGTCTTTTTCCTTTTTTGACCGGTTTTTCGTCTTTTATATTATTATCCACTGCTTTTTTAGCGAAAAACTTCTTGTCAATATCTTCCACACCCGTCAATATTGGTTTGGCTATTATATCATCTTCAAAAAAAAGTGGCATTTTACCATTATTTTTTAAAATAAAATCAATAGCACGTTCTTTTATACTAGCACGCGTTAAAATAACAGTTACTAGATCACCTAATCTATAACGGAAATTCGTTGCTTCACCAACTAAAGCATATTCACTTTGTACATATTCATAATAATCGTTTACCATTGTAGACACATGGACAAGCCCTTCTACGCCATTATCCAATTCTACAAATATACCAAAAGCCGTAACACCACTGATTATACCATTAAACTCTTCACCAAGAAATTGTGCCATATATTCAATTTCTTTAATCAATACTGTTTCACGTTCTGCTTCAGTTGCTATACGTTCTCGTTTGGAAGTATGCGTAGCTACTTCTGGTAAACGTGCTTTTAATTTTTCTTGACGAGCACTGCTCATTTTACCATTCAACTGCTCTTTTAACAAACGATGTACTATTAAATCAGGATATCGTCTAATTGGTGATGTAAAATGCGTATAATACTGTGCTGCCAAGCCAAAATGTCCAAGATTTTCTGCATTATACCGTGCTTGTTGCATACTGCGCAATGCTACCGCTGAAATTATTTTTTCTTCTGGTTTATTTTTAACAGCATTTAAAACTTGCTGTATAGATAACGGCTCAATTTCACCATTTTTATTCCTATTCAAATGAAGATTGAATGTAGCCAATAAATCATTTAAAGCATTTATCTTATCTTCTGTAGGATTTTCATGTACGCGATAAATAAAGGGCAAATTGCGTCGTGCCATATGTTCTGCTACTGTTTCATTTGCAATAAGCATACATTCTTCAATAATTGACTCGCCAAGACCACGTTCACGTTTAATAAGTCCTACAGCTTGACCTTTGGCATTCAATTTTACCTTTACTTCAGCAATATCAAAATCTATTGCTCCACGTCTTTGACGGCGTATAGATAATACATCATGCACAGCCTTTAAATTATCAAGCAATGGTAAAATATCCTGATTATCAGCAATAACTTGTTCATCCTTATCTACGAGAATTCTATTCACTAAATTATACGTAAGACGGCGATAAACATGTATTACTGCTGGAGAAATCTCATATTTTACTACAACACCATTATTATCAATTTCCATTTCTGCACACATAGACAAACGGTCAACGCCTGCATTCAAACTACAAATACCATTAGAAAGTTCTACAGGAAGCATTGGTATTACTCTATCTGCCAAGTATACACTCGTTCCTCGATTATACGCTTCTCTATCCAACGGTGCAAATGAATGTACATAATGACTAACATCTGCAATATATACACCTAGAAAAATATTGCCATTAGGTAATTTTTCTGCATAAACACCATCATCTAAATCTTTTGCATCTTCACCATCAATCGTTACAATTTGTAAATCACGTCTATCTTTACGATTTTTATACTCTCTTTTACTTGGCTGTTGTTCAATATGCTTTGCTTCTTCTTGTACCTCAAACGGAAATTCTTCTGTTAAATCATATTGACGCATAACAGACAATATATCTACGCCAGGTGCGCCGATTTTACCTAAAACTTCTATAATTCTACCTTCCGGTGAATGATTTTTCGTAGGCCATTTAATTATTTCCGCTACAACTTTCATGCCTACTTTAGCACCATTAAAATTACTTCCTTCAATAAATATATCTTGCGTCAATCTATTGTCATCTGGCACAACAAAACCAAAAGTACGACTACTTTCAAATGTACCTACAACACGATTATTAGCGCGCTCTAAAACACGGATGACTTCTCCTTCACGTGTTTTATTTAAATATCCTTTTTCCATAGTAATACGCACTAAAACTTTATCGTTGTGCATTGCTGTCCCCAGCATACCAGCAGGAATAAACACATCATCAATTTTTGCTTTGCCTTCTTCTTTTCCATTATCAGGAATTACAAAACCAAAACCTTTAGATGTTATTGTCATTTTTCCAATAATCAAATTCATATGGCTAGGAAGTCCGAATAATCCGCTACGATTTTGAATAAGCAAATTTTTACGTTCCAATTCTTCTAATGCTGGAGCAAGTTCGCGGATTTCCTCATCGTGCAAATTCAGTGCCGTAAGCAATTGTTCTTGACTCATCGGTTTTTTTGCACATTCTTGCATGTACTTCATTATACGTTCTTGTAAACTCATAAAAACCTCTTTTTATAATTAAATATTATCATAAATTACTAGAATTACTAGCTAAAAAATCTTTTATTTCCTTAAAAACTTTATCATGTTCTATATCAAGCGTTACTAAATGTCCCGATAATTCCATTTTAAACAATTTTTTATCTTTGCTTTGCACATGGTCGAAAATATATTGACCACTTTCCGCCTTTACCGTATGGTCATTTTCACTTTGAATAACAAGTATCGGTTTGGTAAGCTGTGGCAAAATTGCCTTTGTTTTAGCAATTATATCCAAAAGCTGATAAACACATACTAGCGGTATTTTATTATAAGAAACATTATACCGTTTGGCAAGCTCCGGCAAATGACGACGATTTTTGCGATGATATCGCCCTACTGAACGTTCTAGCGGTGGCAATAAGCGTAAATTTCGTTCATTAGCTATAAAAATTGGTGCTGACATTGAAACTACTTTCTTTACTGGAAAATCTATACCTAAACGAATAGATAAAAGACCTCCCATAGACAGACCAATAACAGAAATTTCATCACAAAAGCCACGCAAAAAATGATATCCATCACAAACAGAATGATACCATTGTTGCCAAGTTGTCTTTGCCATTTCCTCTACCGTTGTACCATGTCCAGCCAGCCTAACCCCAAGCACAGTATAGCCTTGTTTGTATAAATCATTTCCTAGTAAAATCATTTCTGATGGCGAACCAGTAAACCCATGTACTAACAAAACGCCTTTATGTCTCCCTGGTAAAAAAAACGGCTCAGCTCCTTTTATAATCATGTTAAGCGCCTCCTTAACTTTTATATTCATAAAAAAATCAAAAGGTTTAATTACTATTAAAAAAAGTTCTCTACCCAAATTAATAGATAGAGAACATTCTTTAATTTGTTATCTTAGCAATGATTATAGTAACAATCATGAACAATACGGCAAAAAATACGGTAAAACGTGCCATTAAAGCATCAAGCCCGCGTGCACTGCTACTAAAAACAGTTTCATTTTGACCGGATAGACCGCCCATACCAGCCGTCTTTCCTTCCTGCATGAGTACAGATGCGATTAAGCCGATTGCTATCAAAGCATCTAAAATCATTAGAATAGTCAACAACATGTGTATCTATCCTTCCTTAATTTCTTCGTGAACTACTCCACTTGTCAGAGTGCAAGCTTCTTGAGAACAAAGCATACTTAGTACTTATATATTCATACTAGAAGTTTCTTTTATTTATCAAGCTAACCCCGTAGTCCCTACGGTTTTGTTTTTATTGTAATTCATCTCACTGCCTAAAAGGCAGGAGATTTCTTACTCAATAAGGCTAAAACTACTTATTAATAATACCATAGAAATTATCATTAGTTCAACCTAAATTAAATACATTATTAAATACATTATTGAGCGTCAATTATTTTATCTTCAATAACATTATAATGAACAACATCATATACTTCTGTTTTACCATTTTGGATTACTTCTACAAGATTATTAAATTCTGCTATTTTAGTCTTCCAATTAAAAGAACAATGTTCTGCTTCAATCGTAATATTTGGGCGTTCAAACTTTACATTGCCCTTTATTTCAGCTGTTTTAGTATCATCGGTTGCATGTAAATTGCCACCGCTGAATTTAATTTGATAGCCTGGTTCTTCTAAATAAATATTGCCATCTGCCCAAACTTCTTTTGTAGCCAAGCTTACTCTTGCTTTATCAGCCTGTATCGTTCTATCATCTGTTTTTACTACAACATTGCCATCTAATACAAAACAGCCCGAAGCAATATCAAAATATCTGCTATCTGAGCTAATTTCCGGCATAGCAGCAAAAGATGTACTTACCATACCAAGCATTAATACCATAGCCAAAAGAAATGATCTAAAAATCTTCTTCATTATAATATCCCCCATTATTTTTTGATTTATTTAAATAAGTTGGTATTCTATTAAATACTTTAAGTGCATTATTATAAAATACATCCTCATAAGCATATTCTGGTACAATCGATTTAATCACTTCAATATACGAAGCAAAATCCACCAGTGGCCAATCTGAACCATACATTAATTTTTTATAGTTACTTAAATAATTGAACCATGTTCTAAATACATCGAGATATGGCTTAAAATGTTCAATCTGAGTTTTTGCTTCAAACTTTCCTTCCATTAAACCGGATAAATCAATATAAACATTTTTATTTTTAGCAACAACTTCCACTGCATCAGCCACCCAAGGTGTACCACAATGAGCAATGACAAAACGAACACGCGGAAAATCAACAGCTACATCATCAACAACAAGTGGATGTGAATATTTAAGCCTACCCATAGAATTTGCTGTATCGCCCATATGAAAAACTATAGGTACATCATATTTTTGTGCCAATCTATAAAAAGGCTTATAAATATCATCTGTTGCATAAAAAGGTTGATAACCTGTATAAATTTTTATACCAGCTGTCGTTTCCTCATTCATTTTAGCTTCAAAACTATCCAATACATCAATAATATTTTCTCTCGTAATAACTGATGTATCTACGCCCAAACATTGCATCATAAACGGTGGAAATTCTTTTGCTCCATGATAAATAATTTGCGGATTAGTATGAGGATACTCACCACTTTTATCTACGCCCATACCGATAGAAAGAACTATATTATTCTTTTCAAATTGTTTTTGTAGTTCAGCCAAACTACATTTTACGCCAATATTTTCTGCCGTTTTATCAAAAATACCATTAGCAGAAAAGTGCATATGACAATCAATTATCTTATTTATTTTTAATCACCTTCTTAAATAGATTTTAACATATATCAAAATCTATTTCCACACTAATGAAAATAACCTAATTTTATAATATTAAAGTTCTACTTTCTTCAATAAATTTATCAAAAGTTTTAACTCTTCTTTTTAGAAATTTTTATATACTTCTCTATCAGTAGCTTCCATTATCTCACCACATTTAGGTGCTAACTTTAAACCGTTCGAAGTTAAATATAAATAATATTTTCGTTTATCAACTTTATCTTGAATTTTATAAACCAGATTTTTACTCATCATTACTTTAATAATATTAGTAACCGTCGGATTAGTAATATTTAAATTAACTTCTATCATTTTTTGTCATTGCTATAAATTCCGCTTCATTAATAATTTTGATGCCTAAATTTTCTGCTTTAGTAAGTTTACTACCAGCATTTTCTCCCGCTACTACATAGGAAGTTTTCTTCGAAACAGATGTTGATGTTTTGCCACCTAATGATTGAATGATTTCGCTAGCTTTATTTCTATTCATAGTAGTAAGTGTACCTGTTAATACAAAGGTAAGCCCTGCAAATTTGCCATCTGTTGTTGTAACTTCTTGTTGCATATTTACGCCTGCTTGTTTGAATTTATTTAGCATTATTTTATTATCTTCAACTTGAAAGAAATCATATACTTGCTTGGCGCTAATATCGCCAATATCATTTACTTTTTTTATTTCAGCTTCATCAGCTTGAATTAGTTTATCAAAAGAGCCAAAATGATTTAACAATGACCGTGCCGTCGCTTTACCGATATTCAAAATCCCTAAACCGCATAAAAGTCGCCATGGTGCATTTTTTTTACTATTTTCAATTGCAGTAAGTAATTTATCTGTATTTTTTTCCTTGCCAATTAAACCTTTTTCAATAAGTTCATCACGATAAGTATACAAATTGTATATATCTGATGGATCTTTAATATAGCCATTATCAATTAAAGTTTTAATATACATCATACCAAAACCTTTAATATCCATAGCATCACGACCTACAAAATTTATTATCCAACGTTCGATTTGAGCTGGACAATGAGCATTGCTACATCTAATATCAGCTTTATCATCACGAATTGTTTTAGCACCACAAACAGGACAAACATCACTGATTACAAATGGTTTGGTACCTTCTGGTCGTTTATCTTTAAGTACACAACGTACTTTTGGAATTATTTCACCTGATTTGTAAACTTTCACTGTATCACCAATACGAATATCAAGCTCATTTATAAAATCCTGATTGTGTAATGTCGCCCTTTCTACTTTCGTACCACAAAGTTGTACTGGTTCAAAAACAGCTGTTGGTGTAATACGTCCTGTTCTACCGACAGACAATTCGATATTTATTACTTTTGTTTCCTTTTCTTCAGGTGGATATTTATAAGCAACAGCCCAACGAGGTACTTTTGATGTTGCCCCTACAATATCTCTTTGTGCAAAATCATTTATTTTTACAACTGCACCATCAATATCATATGGCAAATTTCCCCGTCGTCTACTAATTTCTTCAATTGCTTGCCATACTTCATCTTTCGTTTTGCATACTCTATAAGAATGAATTATCTTCATGCCTTGTTTGTGCATAAATTCATAAGCTTGTATATGGGAAGTAAATTCTTTGCCTTCTGCTTTTTGTAAATTAAAAATAAACATGGATAAATTACGTTCTTTTGTAATCTTACTATCTAATTGACGTAAAGTACCAGCGGCACAATTTCGGGGATTAGCAAATAATCTTTTACCTAAAAGTTCTTGTTTTTCATTAACCAATGCAAATGCTTCACGTGTCATATACACTTCGCCACGTACTTCAAAATAAGGTATTTTTTCTTTCAATTTTTTCTTTATATCTTTTATTTGTAGTGCATTTGCTGTTACATCCTCACCTTGTACAATGCCATCGCCACGTGTTATAGCTTTTTCTAATTCACCATCACGATAACGCAGAGCCAAAGATAATCCATCTATTTTTTCCTCTACTACAAATTCAGGATTATCTAGTTCATTTTGCATATTTTCTACAAATGTATCTACTTCTTCACGCGAAAATACATCTTGCAAACTCAGCATTGGTACATCATGATGAATTAGCACCCCAACTTGTCTTTTGGCATTACCACCAACTTTTTGAGTTGGTGAATTTACTGTTACCAATTCAGGATTTTCTTTTTCCAACTGCTTTAATTCCTGCATCATCATATCATATTCATAATCGGAAATCTGCGGATTATCTTGATTATAATATAAATCATTGTGATATAAAATTTTTTGTCGTAACTTGTCTATCTTTTGTTTAATATTTTCCATAAACTCACCTACTAAAAATAAGCCAGCTATTATCTTAATAATAACTGGCTTTATATAACATATTTCATTCGATACAACTATTATTATAAGTATTTAACTGCTAACATTATCTCATAAAACATATTTTGAGTCAATTTGAAGTAACTCCATTATCTTAAAAATAAAATTCTATTTATTCTTTAAAGCAGGTTTTTTATTCGTCCCTAACTGTTTTAGTTTAGCAAAATTAAGCAATTCAGTATTGGCATTTGTAAGCTGAGCTTGCTGACTTAAATTTTCTAGCATACTTTGCGTTAAAGTAGCAGTCTGTGCAATAATCTGTTCTTTATTTTTTTAAAAGCTATCTGTTACTATTTTTTGTCTTTTGGCTAAATTTTGTAATTTAGTATTATATTGTTGTAAATGATTGCTCATATCATTATCTACTAATTTTTAATACATTTTATGTGCAGAAGAATTTTCAGGATATTTATTTAAAATATCTAAAAGTTTTGGTGTTTTTTCTCTAAGATATAAAGATGAATTGTCAATTCATCTTAGTTCTTTTTGTCTGACAATCCTATTAAATAGTCCGCGGTTACATTATAATATATTACTAATCTTTTTATATTTTCTATTGGCGGTTCACGCGTACCGTATTCATAACGTTGGTAGGAACGTACTGTCATTTTCAGAAAATTCGCAACGTCTTTTTGCGTTTTGTTATTTTCCAATCTTAATTGTTTTAAGCGTTCCGAAATTGTCTGCATTTTAAGCACCTCATTTTTTTCATTTTTTTTGAAAAAATACTTGATACAAAATAAAATACATATTATTGTAGTAACCGTTATGGCGAAATAAATTTCGTAAGCACATTTACTACATATCCAGCCTGTGTTTATAATTTTTCTATTTTGAGTACATTGATTGTATCAACATCAGGACAGCAAAATACTGCTGTACCAATGTTGCCACCATAACGTAAAATATCAATATAGGAAAAGCTACGTGCATTGCTATAGGACAAAGTTTGCCTCGTTCCGTATCAAAATCAAAACTAACACCAATTTATGACCACGATGACAAGAACAAGCACCTTTTCTATCGATTAAGGTTAAGCGAATTTTTGGTCGTTTATTCATTAGCTAATCTTTCCTTTTTTTGCACATACATTGCTTTTAATTTTTTACGTCTTTTTTTCTTAAAGGAATTAGAATAACGTTCTTCTTCACTAAAAATACAACCACAATATGGTTGTCGATATAATTCTAATTCTAAACTTATATCTACGCCACGTTCATAACCTATACGAAAATCTTCATAGTAAAAAGGAATATCTACTATTTTGGCAATTTTTTCAGCGATATTTTTCATCATTTCATGATTTTGATAAGGGCTAACAAATAATGTAGAAGTAAACGCGTCAAAATGGTGCTCTTTGGCATAAAGAGCTGTTTCATGTAATCGCCAAGCATAACACATACGACAACGCCTATTGTCTAAATTTAATCCATCGGTATGTTTTTCAATGGTCAATGCTTTTTGTAAAAACTCACGTAATTGGTATTTATTGTCGACAATTAATGGTAGGTTTACTTTTTGAGCAAATTCTTCTGCTGTCGTTAAGCGGTGGCGGAATTCTTTATAGGGATGAATATTGGGATTAAAAAAATAGCCTGTAAGTTGATGGTCAGCTTGACGGAGTTTTTCGACAGGATAGCAAGCACAAGGACCACAACACATATGCAATAATAAATTCATAATAAAGCCTCTTTTGTGTTTTTAAACTATTTTGGTTCAATACCGAGATGTTTATAGCCAAGTGGTGTAACAATACGACCACGTGGTGTGCGATTGATAAAGCCAAGTTGTAATAAATACGGTTCATAAACATCGCCAATTGTATCTGTTTCTTCACTAACAGAAGCAGCAAGTGTTTCTAATCCAACTGGCCCGCCACCAAAATTTTTAATCATAGTCATTAAAATATTGCGGTCGATATGGTCAAGTCCGACTTTGTCTATTTCTAGCATAGCAAGTGCTTTATCTGCTATTTCATCAGTGATAATGCCATCGCCTTTTATTTGGGCATAATCGCGAACTCGTTTTAATAAACGATTAGCAACACGCGGTGTACCACGTGAACGGCGAGCAATTTCTAAAGCACCTCTATCTTCAATTGGAATGTTTAAAATTTCAGCAGAACGTTTAATAATAAAAACAAGTGCTTCGGGTGAATAATATTCTAAACGTGAAATAACGCCAAAACGATCACGTAGAGGAGAAGCGAGAGCACCAGCTTTTGTTGTTGCCCCAATTAAAGTAAATGGCGCAATATCTAGTCTAATAGAACGTGCACTAGGACCTTTGCCAATAATTATATCAAGTGCAAAATCTTCCATAGCAGAATATAAAACTTCTTCTACACTATGAGAGAGGCGATGAATTTCATCAATGAATAAAACATCTTTTTCTGTAAGATTTGTTAGTAGTGCTGCTAAATCACCAGAGCGTTCAATAGCAGGGCCTGAAGTTACACGAAAATTTACCCCTAACTCATTAGCAATAATATTAGCAAGTGTAGTTTTACCTAATCCTGGCGGACCATATAAAAGTACATGGTCTAATGCTTCATTACGATTTAATGCTGCTTTTATAAAAATAGAAAGATTTTCCTTTACTTTATCTTGTCCAATATATTCATTGAGCTTTTTAGGACGGAGAGAATATTGCCAGCCATCAGTATCCATTTCTCCACCCGATATAATGCGTTCATTGATATTAATGTCTTCCAAAATACAGCCCCTTTCAAAAAAATTTTTTTAGCTTAAAAAATAAAGATTTTATAATACATATAGTATAGAAATTATTTTATGAATGGTTTATTTAAAAAATCACGTCCGAAAATTTTTATTGTATAGTAAAAACCAATGACAAACGGTATATATTCAGCAAATAAACGCCAAGTTACAGCGACAATACCGACAGTTCCTTCAGGTAACATAGAACTAAATAGAAGAATAAAACCACCTTCAGCTATGCCGGAACCACCTGGTGTTGGTGAAAAATACAACAAGATGTTTAAAATAATCATGCGACCCATGACTAAAATCCAGTTAAAGTCATTTGTTAGGCTAGTCATTAAAATTGGAACAATACCATAAATAAAAAGTAGACTTAAACCAGAAGTAGCAAATACTTTAAACATATTCCACGGTGAAGAAATTACAAGTCGTAATGCTAATTTATTATCACGATAAAAAGCTAAAAATGCTTTGGCTTTGGCAGGTGAAAGATGACGAACTATTTTAATAGCAAAGTAATCAAGATAATTATGTTTAAAGCACCAAACGAGTAAAATTATGCCTAAAAAAGTAAGCAAAGAAATCACCATTAAAACATCATCTGAAATCCATGGAATAATACCAGCATCATGCATGAAAATAAATGGCATACACATTATGAGAAACATAATAGAGATGACGGTACGTACTATTACAATAACAGTAGCTTTGCCCACAGGAACGCCAGCATGACGCAAAAAAAGCACTTGAGCAATAGCTCCACCGCTAAAACCTGGCGTTAAAAGTGCCAAGAAGTAGTTGCCAAATACTACATGGAGTGCTTGCGAAAATGAAATTTTTTCGTTGGAAATATTTACAAGTTGAACAAGACGTAATCCATCTAAAAATAGACCGAAACTGATTGAACAAAACGCTACAATTATCGCTAGAGAATTAAATTCTGTAAAACTGGTCAAGGTATTAATATCTACAGTAAAATAAATAACGCCTCCAGAAATTGCAGATACCAATACGATTAAAATGATTAATCTTTTATAAAATTTGTTCATTAATATAATACCTCATTAAGATGGGATAAGTTTAGTATCTTTATTATTGTATCATTTTTTTATAACAAGGTAAATTAACCAATAAAGAAAAAGACTATAATCGATTAATTATAGTCTTCTTTTGATACATGTGATTATTTTCGAATATTTTTTATACGAGTAATTGGAATATTAGCAAGAAGTGCTACATATTCGCTATCATTTTCTAGCGTTATTTCCATTTCTTGTTTATCTATATCCACATAATGAGAAATTACTTCAATAATATCATTTTTTATCGCCTGCATAATTTCAGGAGAAATATTAGCACGGTCATGGATTAAAACAATTTTTAATCTGTCCTTGGCTATTTCTTTAGATGTCTTGCGATTTCTATTGACCGACTTCATGACAGCATCAAACATAATAATCCTCCTTAATTAAAACAGTTTTTTTACTCTGGAAAAAAATGATTTTTCTTCATATAAATTCATAAAGGGAACATCTTCACCACAGAAACGTCTAGTGATATTTGCATACGCCCTGCCTGCCATAGATTGTTGATTAGCAATAACAGGTTCACCACGATTAGTAGAGGTAACAACTGCTTCATCATCGGGGATTTGTCCGATACATTTAATGGATAAAATATCATTAATATCATTAAGATCAAGCATTTCACCTCTTTCAATCATATTAGGACGAATTCTATTGATAATTAATAAGAGATTTTCTTTGCCCGCACGCATGAGTTCACCAATAATTTTATCAGCATCACGTACAGCGGAAATTTCTGGCATAGTAACGATTAAAGCAATATCAGCAGCAGCTACAGCCGTTTTGAAACCATGTTCAATACCTGCTGGACAATCAATCAAAATAAAATCAAAATCACTACTCATTTCTTGGCACAGTTCAGTTACTTGCTCGGGTGATACAGATAATTTGTCTTTGACTTGTGAAGTTGGTAATAAAAATAAACTTTCATATTTTTTATGACGAACAAGGGCTTTTTTGTATGGTACACGACCAGATGTAACATCAACTAGATCATACATAATTCGATTTTCTAGCCCAAGTAGCAAGTCGAGATTTCTAAGTCCAGTATCAGTATCAATAAGAGCTACTTTATAGCCCTTCATAGCAAGACCAGCGCCGAGATTTGCTGTAGTAGTCGTTTTGCCTACACCTCCTTTACCAGAAGTAATAACGATTATTTTACAGTTGTTATTGGATTGGGTCATATAAATTAATTCTGTTACTTAATTTGCACTGTAAGTAGCAGAAGTTCACCTCATTTCATGGATTTATAGAATATTAGACTTTTGTGCAAGAAAGTCAACGAGTAAAAGTTTCTAAAATAATATTGCCATTTTTTATCATGGCTTTTTCTGTACCTTTAGAGGAATTTTCAACATTATCATCTGGACTACGTGCAATAAAATTGGCAATACGAATTTGTAGTGGAGCGAGTTTATCAGCAATAATAAAAGTATTACTATCACCAAATGCGCCAGCATGGACTACACCGCGACAGCTACCATGAATATCAATATTTCCTCCAGCAATGATTTTGGCACCAGGATTGACATTACCATAAATAACAATAGAACCCTTGTAAGTAACTTCTTCGCCACCTCGAATTGTTCTATTAATGATTTTTTTTGGTAAGGACGGTTTTTTTGTTAAATCCTGTTTGGCAACAATTTTTAATTTTAATTGATAATCTTGAAAAATATTGGCTAAAATAGATTTTTCTTCAGGAGAAAAAGGAAAATCTTCTAAAGTTAAAATCGTGTTTGGTATAAAAAAATTAGCACAGGAAGCAAGCTTGGTACGCATAGCTTCCTGAATTTGAGCAAAATTAAGGTTTTTGTCAATTAATATTTTTAAACCTTTATTAGTGCCTTTAAATGTTATTAATTCATTCATATAATCACTTCAAATTTATATTTTTAAGATTGAGATTGTACCGAAGTATTGGCATTTTGTTGTTAAGGTTGGTCAAGACCAAAGGCCGCAGTTAAAATTTTATGACCGATTGGCACAGCAGAAGTAGCACCGTAACCTGCGTTTTCTACAATTACACTAACAGCTATATTAGGATTATTAAATGGACCATAAGCAACAAACCAGCCATGTTCACGACCATGCGAGTTTTCGGCTGTACCAGTTTTACCAGCAATCGGTACGGGGAAATTTCTAAACATAGAAGCAGCTGTACCAATTGTACTAACTTCGTGCAAACCTTGTTGAACAAGTTGAGCGAAAGCTGAGTCGATATTTAAATCTCTTATAAGAACAGGAGCAAAATGCTGAATGACATTGCCATCTGGATCAATAACGTCTTGTACTAAATATGGTTTAAATTTTTTACCACCAGTAGCAGCTTCACTCATAACTACAGCCATCTGAAGTGGGGTAGCAAGTGTGAAACCTTGACCGATAGAGGCATCGAATGTTTCTGCTAGATACCAATCTTCATCAAAAACTTTGCGTTTGTATTCAGGAGAAGCGACATTACCAGAAGCTTCATACGATAAATCAATACCTGTTTTTTCTCCAATACCAAAGGCACGTGCCCATTTTGCTAAGCGGTCAATACCTAAACGGTTACCCATTTCATAAAAATAAACATTGTCGGAATGAGCTAATGCTTGTACAAAATTTATATAGCCAAGTGCTTCTCCATCAGCATTTGTTTTTGGTATAATCCAGTGTTTACCAGAGTCAAAAATAAGTTCATTTGGTGTAACAACATGTTCCATGAGAGCAGCAGTTCCTGTGATGATTTTAAAAGTCGAACCTGGTGGATATTCACCTGTAACTGCTTTATTATCAAGTGGATAATATGGATTGTTATTGATGATATTCCAATCTTTTGTAGAAATACCAAGAGCAAAAAGGTTAGGGTCAAAGTTTGGACGACTAACCATAGCGAGAACTTCACCTGTTTGTGGATTTAAAACAACGGCAGCAGCAGCCTGTGCACCAATTTCACCGAGTACCTCATCCATAGCTTTTTCGGCTGCATCTTGAATATGGTAGTCAATCGTCAGACGAAGACTATTACCGCTAATAGGTTCTTTCATGCCAAGACGTTGTACAGGTCTACCAGTTACATCAACTTCAACTTGTTCACCACCTGATGTACCACGTAGATATTTATCATAATATTTTTCTAAACCAAATTTACCAATGATATCACCAGGTTTGTATGAGTCATCACCCTCCTTTTTCTTTTCTTCTAATTCACTATCGCTGATTTCATTTACATAACCAAGAACATGTGCTCCTTCTGTTTTATAAATATAGTTACGTACAGGCTTTGTATCAATGAATACACCTGGATATAAATCTCGTTGTTCTTCAATGATAGAAATAATTTCAGGTGTAACATCAACTTTTATTGTTACTGGGTCAAATCCAGAATGATTATCTATTTTATTATTAATATCTTCAGCGCTAATATTAAGTAATTTAGCTAAACGGTCTACAACTTTGGGTGAAACAGGTTCTAGTGAAGGCAATAGTTCCACTGTGAAAGCAGGACGATTATTGACGAGTGGTACATTATTACGGTCATAAATAATACCACGTGGTGCTGAAGTAGAAATAATACGAATACGATTACCATCAGCTAGTTTACCAAAATATTCACCCTGATAAATTTGTAAATAAACAAGACGGCTGATGAGTGCAACAATAATCAGTGTTAGAATACCAGCTAATTTTTTAAGACGTTTATCACTAAATTTCACAGTATTTCTCCTATATAATAAATTAAGACACCCGTTTTAGGTGTCTTAATTTTATTTTTGATATATTAAAAAATATACAGATATAAAAATATGCTTACCTAAAAGTTACTATAATTATATCATATAAAAAATCAAATATACATTGTATCTGTCTAAAATTCTTGACTTTTTATAAAGGCTTGCAGTTTGTTATTGACTTTCACAACAACGAAATATACAGGGTAGGTAAAAATCAGATTATAGATGAGTATAATCATGATATTATTGAAAACCTGCCATATATTATAATCATAGCCTAATAAAAAGATGAGAACAGCAATCATAAAATCGTTTAGAATTGTCGCCCCTAATGAAGCTACTAATGGCAAGAAAATATTCTCTTTATAGATAAATCGACTTAAACGGTTGATGAGTATACACAGTATTAAAAAGGTAAATGTATGTATACCTAAAAAAGAACCAGAAGCTATATCGAGAAATAAACCGGAACAAAAACCGTATAAAATAGCATATTTATCATAAAGAATGCTAAGAAAAATAGTTATCAGCAAAATTAGGTCAACCGTAATACCATTATAGGAAATGACATTAAAAAAGGATGATTGTAGTACATAAGCTAAAAATAACAAGATGAACCATAAAATTAATGTCTTCATTTAATTTCACCTTGATTTGTGTTTTCACTTTGATTTGTGTTTTCACCTGGATTTGTGTTTTCACCTGGATTTGTGTTTTCACCTGGATTTGTGTTTTCACTTTGATTGGTGTTTGGTGTATTTGGATCTGTAGTTGCTGGTGGAAGAGTTGGTACTGGTTCACGATAGTTAGTAATAATGGCAACATCTTCTAATTTTTGAAAATCTACGGCAGGATATAATATTGCATATTGCAAAAGACCTCCGATATCATTTTTTAAAGAAGTTACCGTACCAATTACAATTCCTTTTGGATACATACCACCAAAACCAGAAGTTACAATAATGTCACCTTCTACAATATTGGCATTTTGCGGGATGTTTGTCATATTGATAGCTGAAGAAGAATCTGTAGTTCCTTTAACAACGCCAGCAAGACGTGAGTCAGCACGCTGAACAATAGCACCAACAGCACTGCGTGGGTCAGTTATTAATTCTACTTCAGAATAAGAAGTGTATGCTTCATTAATACTACCAACTAAACCATTAGGTGTTACGACTGCCATGTTTTTGCGTACGCCGTCATCGGTGCCACGGTTGATGATGATATGATTGCTCCAAGTTGAACTATTACGCCCAATAACGCTAGCTGACAATAAATCAAATTGTGGTGTATTTGTTTTATAATCTAAAAGCTGACGCAAACGGTTATTTTCAGCTTCAACTTCAACAGCTCGAGCTACTTTTGTTTTTAAATCATCATTTTGTGCTTTTAATTCTCTATTTTCATCATAAACATAAAAGATATCTCCGATATAATTGCGAAAATCGGAAAATTGGCTAGAAACAGCACTTGTTACAGATTGAAATGGTGCTAGCATGTTTATGACTATAGCATTGGTAAGTGGTATATTAAATTTGTTAATGGCTGCAAAAAATATAATATTTAAAACGCTAATAACAACAAAAATTACAACTAAAAATCGTTTTATAGAGAAATTGTTGTTGTAAGGAATTTTCATTATATATTCAACTTCTTATCGCTGAGGATTACATTATTGAGTAAATTGATATTTTCCAAAGATTTACCAGTACCTTCACCGACACAGGACAATGGATCTTCTGCGATAATTACAGGCATTCCCGTTTCTAGAGAAAGAACTTTGTCGAGATTATGGAGTAATGCTCCACCGCCAGTAAGCATGATGCCATGGTCTAAAATATCAGCAGCCAGTTCTGGTGGAGTTCTTTCCAGTGTCATTTTTACAACATCAATAATTTTTCTAACAGGGTCTTTCAATGCTTCAGTAATTTCATCAGCATGAATTGTAAGTGTTTTTGGTAAACCGCTAACGAGGCTGCGTCCTCTGATTTCAAAATTTTGTTCCATATCGTCGCTAACCATAGCGTTACCAATGGTTATTTTGATTTCTTCGGCTGTACGTTCACCAATCATGAGATTGTATTTGCGTTTAATATATTGAATGATAGCACTATCGAGTGCATCACCTGCTACACGAATAGAACTGCTTGTAACAATACCACCAAGCGAAATAACAGCGATTTCTGTTGTACCACCACCAATATCTACGACCATGCTACCAGTAGCTTCTTCAACTGGTAAACCTGCTCCAATAGCAGCAGCCATAGGTTCTTCAATTAAAAAAGCTTCTCTTGCGCCAGCTTGAACAGCTGCATCAATAACAGCACGTTTTTCAACTTCGGTAACACCAGAAGGTACACCAATTACAACGCGCGGTTTACTAAAAGAAGAACCGTTTCTAGCTTTATTTATAAAATATTTTAACATTGCTTGCGTTACTTCAAAGTCAGCAATGACGCCGTTTTTCATTGGTCGAATAGCTACGATGTCGCCAGGAGTACGGCCAATCATACCTTTGGCATCAGAACCAACGGCTAAAACTGCGCCAGTATTTTTTCTAATAGCAACAACAGATGGTTCACGAAGCACAATACCTTTACCTTTGAGATGTACTAAAGTATTGGCTGTTCCTAAATCGATACCGATGTCTTGGGAAAAACCACCAAATAAATTCCACTTCATATTAAAATTTTACTCCCTTCATAGATTACAATGATTACAATCTGAATATCTATTTTATCATACCTTGCTGTTTTAAGCTAGTATATTTATTGTCTCCAATAATAATATGGTCAAGAATTTCTATATCGAGAATTTTACCAGATTTTATAAGACGCCAAGTAACATTTATATCTTCTTTACTAGGTGATGGGTCACCACTAGGATGATTATGTACCAGTATAATGCTAGAGGCACAATGGGAGATAGCACAGCGAAAAACTTCACGTGGATGTACAATCGAGGCGTTTAGTGAACCAATAGATACATCAGGAAAAGTAATTACTTGATTTTTAGTATCGAGCAATAAAAGAGCAAAGTGTTCACGTTTTTCATAGCGCAAACGGGGCATAGCGTAATTTGCTACATCATCAGGGGTTTTTATGACATATTTATTATTAGAAGGCTTTTTAGCAATGCGTAAACCTAGTTCTATAGCAGCTAAAAGTGTAGCAACCTTTACTGGTCCTAAACCATCAATACGGGTAAGTTCACTTGGCGGAACATTTATAATAGAAGCCAAGCCATCTGATTTATAAGTAGATAAAATTTCTTGGGCGACTTCTAATGCAGATTTTTGACGAGTACCAGAACGAAGCAAAATAGCTAAAAGTTCTGTATTGCTTAAATACTGAGCTCCAAAAGCTAAAAGTTTTTCACGTGGTCTTTCTTCATAAGGTAAATCTTTTACCATTATGGTCATAAGCTGACATCAGCTTTCTTAGCTAAATCATATAGGCAACTTAATGGTAAACCAACTACGTTAAAATAACAACCGTTTATTTTAGAAATAAATACACTAGCAAGACCTTGAATAGCGTAACTACCAGCTTTACCATATGGTTCACCAGAAGCAATGTAGCGTTTTATTTCTGTATCAGTGATTTCTTTCATGGTAACATCTGTAACAGCGATATCATGAAAAATTTTTCCATTATGAATAAGAGCAATACCTGTATAAACTTGATGTGTATGACCAGCTAAATTTTTTAGCATAAAAAATGCCTCTGCTTCATCTTTGGGCTTGCCATAGATTTGCTTTTTATAAGCAACGACAGTATCAGCACCAAGGATTATTTCTTGAGGACTATTTTTATCAACAGCAGATAAAGCTTTTAAAATAGCATTTTGTTCTACAAGTTTAGCGGGATTGGATTCTTGTTGTGGAGAAATTTCTTCACAATCAGTAGGACGGCAAACAAAGTTACAATTAATTTGAGTTAAAAGTTCACGACGACGAGGTGAAGCAGAAGCTAAAACTATCATAAATAGTAATCCTTTCTATTATTTTTTTTAGAGAAAATTTTAAAATTTAGTTTACAATAAAACGAATTTAAGTAATAAATATTATAACAAATCTTATAGGGGTTTGCAGTAATATTTACTAAAATATATATTAAATAAACGACAGAGATATTCTTGACTGAATAATAAAGACAATGGTATAATTCTGGATATAAATACATAATCTTTTATGTCATAAAGTTTTTTTAGTGAAGTTAATTAAGTAGCAAGTTTTTATTGTTTAGGAGACAAGTGCGATGGTAATGGAAAATAGTAAAGATTTAGAAGCAAAGATTAGTCATTTGGAGCAAATGTCTGACGAAGAAATTGTTGCACAAATCAAAGAAAAGCACGATGATGTCGCACTGGATTTTTTAATCAAAAAATATCGCAATCTAGTCCGTGTGAAAGCGCGTGCTTATTTTTTAATCGGTGCTGACCGAGAAGATATCATTCAGGAAGGGATGATTGGTTTATATAAAGGAGTTCGTGATTTTCGTAATGATAAGCAATCATCATTTAGAGCATTTGCTGAAATGTGTATAACAAGACAGATTATCACGGCAGTGAAAACAGCTACAAGGCAAAAACACATTCCGCTAAATTCGTATGTGTCGCTTAATAAGCCAATTTATGATGAAGAATCTGACCGAACTTTACTAGATGTAATTTCAGGCTCAGTGGTAATTGATCCAGAAGAGATGATGATACATAGGGAAGAGTTTTTGGATATTGAAGATAAGATGGAAAAACTGCTAAGTGATTTGGAATGGAAAGTATTGATGGCTTATCTTGATGGTAAATCGTATCAAGAAATTGCGGTTGAATTGCATCGTCATGTAAAATCCATAGACAATGCCCTACAACGTGTAAAGCGTAAGTTGGAAAAATATGTAGATGGGCATGGTAATATAGATATTAAAGGAAGTATGAGTGATTTCAGCTCAGTAGGAAAATACTTGAGAGATTTGTATTAAAAAAGACTGTTGACAATTTTTAAGGTTCTATAATAAATGTTGGAGTAAGAGAAATTCTCTTACTTCAGCATTTATTTTTTTGATGAATTGTCAATCCAAGTGCGACACTTCTTTTAAAAATAAATTAATTTAATTTAATATGTCGTAAATTCTTAAGTGAAATATCTTTTAGTTTACCAGTATAAATCCAATTATAAATAGTCTTAAAGGAAAGTTTACTATTTAAAAGTGCATTACAAATCTGCTTTTAAGACCAATTTTCATTTAATTTTTCAGAAATAAGCTTAGAAAG
>C._urophasianus_2_cecum__coassemble_97_pt1 | contig 24344 bp, 22 predicted proteins | sample C__urophasianus_2_cecum__metabat2_low_PE_006 | metagenome-assembled genome bin C | reverse complement strand
TATGTTTTAAATTTCTAAAAAATAATTTATAAAAACGGTCTATTCTTTGAGTTATGTCTTGAATAGCTTGCGAGCCTACTTTTTTAATAGCTAAATTTACATATTTTCTTAAGTTTAGTTAAATGTTTTTGAAGCTTATAGATATTAAAAGATTTCTTAAAGGTAACCTTGATTTTAACCATGAAAATTTTTCTCGAAGAATTCTTTAATGATATTCCTTTTATTCGTTTAACAACTTTATGTATAGTTCAATACTTTTCTACGATATTTAAGACAAAATACTACATGATAATTACAAGAATATGCTATATTATTATTTGATTTATAGTTCATAACAACATTATACAATCTATCATACCAAAAAAACAATTAGTTTTTTAGCGAGCTATATCCCCAACATTTATTATAGAACCAAAAAACAGGTAAGACTTAAAGTCCTACCTGTTTTCTTTTAACCTAGTAATTCTTTGACGATGGTGTTAACCATTTTTCCGTCAGCACGTCCTTTAATTTTAGGCATAAGCTGTCCCATGACTTTACCCATGTCTTTGATGGTCGTTGCATTAGTATTTGCAATAGCTTCTTTTACTAAAGCTCTAACTTCCTCTTCAGACAACTGTTTCGGCAAATATGGCATTAAAACGGCAATTTCTGCTTCAGTCTGAGCGACTAAATCTTCACGACCGCCTTTTTTAAATTCATCTATAGAATCTCTGCGCATCTTTACTTCTTTGCTGATTAAAGCAATTACATCATTATCATCAAGTTCTTTTTGACCATCAATTTCTGTCTGACGAATAGCGGAGCGCACCATGCGAATAACAGCTAATTTTTGCTTTCCAGCTTCTTTAGCTTTCATGGCTGCTTTCATATCATCCATTAACTGGGTCTTAAGTGACATATGAATTACCCCCAAATCATGAGCAATTAAGCTCTGTATCTGCGTTTTCTAGCAGCTTCTGATTTTTTCTTACGTCTTACGCTTGGTTTTTCATAATGCTCACGTTTTCTAACTTCAGCTAAAGTACCAGCTTTCTGGCAAGTACGTTTAAATCTGCGGAGAGCGCTATCAATAGTTTCGTTTTTACCAACTTTGATTTCAGATGACATTTATATTTCCCTCCCCTCCACTAACACGGGAGTGTTGCATTTAATAATCATACCCAAATATTATACATTGCACCCTAGTATATTGTCAACTAGAACATTCAGTGTATATGGGGGAACATCTTAACCTGGAGGCCATTGCATGGAGCGACCACCAATAATATGGAAATGAAGGTGCTGTACTGTTTGGCCGCCTTCTTCCCCTGTATTAACTACAGTGCGAAAGCCCTTTTCTGCTACATTTAGCTCTTTTGCTAATTGTGGAATTACATCGCAAGTAATATGAGCCAAAAGTTCTTTGTCTTCCGCTGTCGTATCCATAAGACTTTCAATGTGTTTTTTAGGAATAACTAACACATGTACTGGTCCTTGTGGGTCAAGGTCTTTAAAAGCTACTACCATGTCATCTTCATACACAAACTGCGAAGGGATTTCTTTATTAGCTATTTTACAGAAAATACAATTATCCGACATATTGTGCACCTCCTTTTATCTCAGTACTTTATACATTCGCTCTTTTAACAGAAAAACCTTCTTTTATTTTATAATAATTTCACCTAAAATACCGTCTTTAAAAATTTCTTTTAATTTTACAGCCAAAATTTCGCCCGATGAAATTTTTTCTTGTACATAAACCTTAATATAATTAGAAGTTAATCCTTCTGTATAATTATCATGTGTTTGTTCAAACAAAACTTGCATTGTTTTGCCAATAAATCTTTCATGAAAAATACGTGAACTTTCATCTGATATTTGTTGCATTAAATGCACTCGTTGTTTTTTTACACTTTCTTCAACTTGATTAGGCATAGTAGCAGCAGGTGTTCCTACACGTTTAGAATACGGAAATACATGAATTTTGGCGAAGTTCATTGATTTAGCAAAGACTAAACTTTTATTGAATAATTCATCTGTTTCACCTGGAAAACCAACAATAATATCTGTAGATATAGCAATATCTGGTACAACACGACGAATATTTTCAATAAGACGAGCAAATTCTTCCGTTTTATAATGACGGTTCATAGCTTTTAAAATTTCATCACTACCAGCTTGAAGTGGTAAATGCAAATGTTTCGTAAAACGCTGTTCATTTTTTATAAGTTCCAATAAACGCGGTGAAACCTCTATTGACTCTAAAGAACCTAGACGTAACCTTTTTAATTTGGTATTTTGTAGGCAAACTTCTACCGCATCACTTAGAGAAATATTTTCACCTTTAAAATCTCTACCATAAGCACCAAGATGAATTCCTGTAAGCACTACTTCATGAAAATTATCTTCTACTAATTTATCCAAAGCTTTTTTTATACTGTCTAAACGACGTGAACGAATTGGCCCACGTGTATAAGGAATTATACAATATGAACAATAATTACAACAACCATCTTGAATTTTCAAGAATGCACGTGTTCTATGCGGTGTACCATAAAGCGGAATATCTTCAAATTCGTGGATGTGCATGATATCCGAAACTTCATTAAATATACCGTCTTTTTGTGCTGCCTGTTCCACCAAATCTACAATTTTATGGCGTTGCTGTGTTCCTATTACAACTTTTACCCCTTCAATGCTAGCAATTTCATCTGGTGCAATTTGAGCATAACATCCTGTAACGGCTACAATAGCATTTTTATTTAAGCGATTAGCACGGCGAATTAATTGACGTGATTTTCGTTCGCCTAAATGCGTAACAGAGCAAGTATTTATAATATAAAAATCAGCGGGCTTTGAAAAATCTACAATTTCATAACCACGCTGACGAAATAATCCTTCCATTGTTTCGGTTTCAACTTGATTAACCTTACAACCAAGAGTAATTAAGGCAACTTTTGACACTCTATCTAAAATCTCCTTTTATTCATCTTATTATAGTAAAGCGGGTAATTTTCAGTAGATAAATAAAAGCACTAAAAATCCCCGCCACTCATTATTTTAATTAACAATAATAATTATAAACCATTTTTTTCATACATTAGAATACTAAGCATTGCTAACGAAGCCGTTTCTGTACGCAATATACGTTTACCAAGTGATACGCTTATAAAATTTTTTTCTTTACAAAACGCTACTTCTTCTTGACTCAATCCACCTTCTGGACCAATTAAAATCAAATATTTAGTAGAATTAATCTTAGATAACGCTTCTTTTATGGATAATTTATCTTCTGCTTCATAACAAACAAGGCAAGTATAATCATTGTATTTCTCTACCAATTGTTTTAAATCAATGATTTCTGCAACTTCTGGTTTAATCGTTCTACCGCATTGTTTAGCAGCTTCATCGGCGATTTTTTGCCATTTTTGTTGACGTTGTAATTTCTTTTTAGCATCATATTTTACTACGCAGTATTTACTTATCACAGGTACAATATCTCTAACACCAAGTTCAACTGCTTTCTGTACAATATATTCCATTTTATCGCCTTTAGGCAGACATTGTGCCAATACAACATCAAGCGGTGGTTCTGTATCAGCATTATCTATATAATGAAGAAAATTCATTTTCACTGTATCAGCAGTGCAGGCAACTACTTTTGCCTGCGCTACTTTGCCATTTTTATCTACTACTGTAAATTCTTGCTCTGGTCTTACTCGCATAGAATATAATAAATGCTTTGCATCATCACCCGTTATCGTAAAATTATCCATTAAGGGTATATCTAAAAATAATCTTCTCATCACATATCTTCCTTACGACGGAAAATAATTGTTGCCCAACCTGCTTTTTCATTCATTTTATCTACTACAAAGCCTTGTTGTTCTGCTTTTGCAATTACTTCTGGTATACGGTCAGCAATGATACCACTTGTCAAAATAGTACCATGCGGATTTAATTTTGTATCAACATCATCAAACATGCGAATAATTATATCTGCTATAATATTAGCAATGATGAAATCTGCTTTACCCGTTATATTCTTTAACAAATCACTTTGAAAAATAGCAATATGACCATTTTCATGATTTTTTTCGATATTTTCTCTTGCAACATCTACAGCCACAGGGTCATAATCGGTAGCTTTAATTTCACCCGCACCGAGTTTGGCAGCTGTAATCGCCAAAATACCACTGCCCGTACCTACATCAAATACTTTCATATCTGGTTTTATATATTCTTCTAATAATTGAATACACATAGAAGTCGTAGCATGTGTACCTGTACCAAACGCCATACCAGGGTCAATTTCAATAACAATTTCATCATTTATAGGAGTATACTCTTCCCATGATGGTTTCACAACAATTCTTTCACCTATTTTTTCTGGATGAAAATACTGCTTCCAATTATTAGCCCAATCTTCATCTTGGATTTCACAGCAATTAATCGTGCCCGAACCTTTATCAAGAAATTGGCTCAATTCATCCATATGCAGGCGAAGTTGTTCCAATTTATTTGGCAAATCTTCATCAGTAGGAAGCCATGCTTTAACCGTAACAGTATCTGTTTCTTCCGCCAAAGGAATATCTGTATAATCCCAAGCTCCCGAATGAATATAATCATTTACCAATTCTGGGTCTTCAATTAAAACGCCCGAAGCTCCTAGCTCATGAAAAATTTCAGCTACAGCTTCTGTAGCTTCATGCGAAGTTTGAATACTAATTTCTGCCCATTTCACAGGAAATTCCTCCTCAATAAAATAATTTGGCAAAATACATAACTCTAATTATACTTTTTAGCCAGCAAATTGTAAACCTCTACTTTGGCTCATTTATTATATTGAGTAAATTTATAAATAAGAGAAAGGATTAATTATATGCACTTACTTCAATTACAAACAAAAGTATTATCAAACAAAGTCCAAACATTATCTTATATAGATAAGTTTATTGCTGATATTATAACGCCTCAAACAAATTTTATTGCTTTACCTGAAATGTTCAACTGCCCATATGAAAACAAAGCTTTCCCTTTATATGCAGAAATTAAAGGAGATATTACGTATCAATTCTGCAAACGACTAGCACAAAAATATCATGTCTATCTTTCTGCTGGTTCTATACCGGAAAAAAATGCACATGGCAAAATTTTTAATACAGCATATGTATTTGACGATAATGGTACAGAAATTGCTCGTCATTCCAAAATGCACTTATTCGATATTAATATTGCTAATGGTCAATACTTTAAAGAGTCCGATACCCTAACATCTGGCGACCAAATTACTGTTTTTAATACAAAATGGGGCAAAATGGGCATTTGTATCTGCTACGATTTTCGTTTTCCTGAACTCGCTCGCTTAATGGTGGACAAAGGCGCAAAAGTTATTTTCGTTCCAGCATCATTTAATCATACAACAGGGCCACTTCATTGGGAATTAATGTTTCGCAGTCGTGCTGTAGACAATCAAGTTTTTACTATTGGTACAGCTCCAGCTTATGATAATCTAGCCTCATATCAAGCATGGGGACATAGCATTGTTGTATCACCTTGGGGAAAAGTTTTAAATCAATTAAACACACAAGAAGGATATCAATTTACAAATATTGATTTAACAGAAGTAGAATCTGTACGCCAACAACTACCATTATTAAAACATCGCCGTTTTGATATTTATAAATTGACAGAAATAAAATAAACCTTGTTAATCCATAAAAAAATTTAATGTATTTTGTGTATTGCATTGGTTATAATAATGTATTAGAATAAATTTCAGTCCTAAATTTTGCTAGCATAATAAATTAGATATATTAGGAGGAATTTATTCAATGTTATTCATCAAAGACCGTCTACAAGGAATTTTCATCTGTTTACTTGTAGCTATTCCTGCTTTTTTTCTCGGCAGAGAATTTGAAATCGTAGGTGGCCCTGTCTTTGCCATTTTAATTGGTATGTGTTTATCTAAATTTGTTCGTGAAAAAGATATCTTAAAAAGTGGTATCACTTTTACTTCTAAGAAAATTCTCCAATATGCTGTTATTTTACTTGGCTTTGGTTTGAATTTAAGTACCGTTCTTGCCGTTGGTGCGACATCTTTACCTATTATTATATCTACCATTGCCACCTCATTAATCACAGCATATATTATTTTCAAATTACTTGCTATTCCAGCCAAATCTTCTGTTTTAATCGGTGTTGGCTCATCTATTTGTGGCGGTTCAGCCATTGCAGCAACTGCACCTGTAATCAATGCAAACCATAAAGAAATCGCTCAAGCTATTTCTGTTATTTTTCTATTCAATATAATTGCAGCTTTAATTTTCCCTACACTTGGCAATATGCTCGGTCTTTCTAATGAAGGTTTTGCCCTTTTTGCAGGAACAGCCGTTAATGATACTTCTTCTGTTACAGCTGCCGCTTCTTCTTGGGATAGTATGCACAATACTGGTACTATGGTTTTAGACAGTGCTACTATTGTAAAATTAACTAGAACACTTGCGATTATTCCTATCACATTAATTTTAGGTTTTTATCAAGCCAAAAAATCTTCTGGTACTAACAAAGCCAGTGTAAAATCTGCTTTTCCAATGTTCATTTTCTATTTCATCGTTGCTTCTATCATCACTACTATTTGTAATTATTGCATGGATAATAGTATTTTTTCTACTGAAATATCTACGATTATACTTTCCTTCTTTGCATTAATGAAATTTTGTAGTAAATTTTTCATCATTATGGCAATGGGTGCAATAGGTTTGCATACTGATATTATTGACCTCATTAAAAACGGTGGCAAACCAATTATCATGGGCTTTGCTTGTTGGGTAGCTATTGCTTGTGTTAGTTTAGCTGTACAACATCTTTCGGGATTATGGTAAAAATTTTATATTTTTCAAGGTATGTTGTTTTTACAACATACCTTTTTTAATTGTTTCTTTATAATAAAGATAGATTAAAAAAAACTATTGGAGAGATATATATGGAAAATAAAATGTTCTGTTTTCAATGTCAAGAAACAGCAGGCTGTAGCGGTTGTACTCGTGTAGGTGTTTGTGGTAAATCCGCTTCTACCGCTGTTTTACAAGATTTATTAATTTATGTAACAAAAGGTCTTTGCGAAATTACAACGGCACTTCGTGCTGAAAATAAATCTATTGACCGCCAATTAAATCAATTCATTTGCGAAAATCTTTTCACTACCATTACTAATGCTAATTTTAATGATGAAATAATTTCCGCACGTATCACTAAAACTCTTGCTTATAAACAAGAATTATACCAGCAATTAAATGACACTACAAAATTATCTGCTTCTGCTCTTTGGACGACCGATGACACTTCATCTTATCTTGCCAAAGGAGCACAAGTTGGCGTTCTTTCTACTACTAATGAAGATATTCGCAGTTTGCGTGAATTAATCACTTATGGCTTAAAAGGTATGGCAGCTTATAACAAACACGCCAATGCACTTGGTACTTTCGATAATGATATCGACGCATTTTTACAAGCAACACTTGCCAAAACTGCTGATGATAGTTTAACAGGTGAAGAATTAACAGTACTTGCATTAAAAACAGGTGAATATGGTGTAAAAGTCATGGCACTTTTAGATAAAGCTAATACTTCTCGCTATGGTCAACCTGAAATTACAACCGTTGATATTGGTGTACGTAACAACCCTGCTATTTTAATTTCTGGTCATGACCTTAGAGATTTAGAGATGCTTTTAGAACAAACACAAAATACAGGTGTTGACGTTTATACTCATAGCGAAATGCTTCCAGCACATTATTATCCATTTTTCAAAAAATATTCTAATTTTGCTGGCAACTACGGCAACGCATGGTGGAAACAAAAAGAAGAATTTGCTTCTTTTAATGGTCCAATTCTTTTAACAACAAACTGTCTTGTACCGCCAAAAACTGATTATAAAGATAGAATTTATACGACAGGTGTAGTTGGTTTCGCTGGTTGTAAACATATTCCAGGTGAAATCGGTGAATATAAAGATTTTTCCCCAATCATTGAACATGCTAAACGTTGTGCTCCTCCTACACAAATTGAAACTGGCTCTATCGTTGGTGGTTTTGCCCATAATCAAGTTTTAGCCCTTGCTGATAAAATCGTTACAGCTGTAAAATCAGGTGCTATAAAAAAATTCGTAGTAATGGCTGGTTGTGATGGTCGTCAAATGAAACGAAATTATTATACCGATTTTGCTAAAGCTTTGCCAAAAGACGCTGTTATTTTAACAGCTGGTTGTGCAAAATACAAATATAACAAATTAAATTTAGGTGATATTGACGGTATCCCTCGTGTTCTTGATGCTGGTCAATGTAATGATAGCTATTCTCTCGCTGTTATTGCTTTAAAATTAAAAGAAGTATTCGGTTTAGATGATATTAACAAATTACCTATCATTTATAATATAGCTTGGTATGAACAAAAATCTGTAATCGTACTTTTAGCACTTTTACATCTTGGCGTTAAAAATATTCATCTTGGTCCTACTTTACCAGCTTTTCTTTCACCAAATGTAGCCAAAGTTCTTGTTGATAATTTTGGCATTGCTGGTATCGACAGCGTAGAAAATGATATTCAAAAATTCTTCCAAAACTAAATCAAAACCACCAGTTTAACTGTGAGCTTTATCATACCTATTCGGCGACAAAAACAAAAAGGATTTATTGCTCAAACTCGAACAATAAATCCTTTTTGTTTTTTCTTAAAAATCAATCTGTAATTTAAATTCTACATCTTGTTTTTCTTCGCTTGCCCATGTATTTAACATATTAATCATTGCAATAAAACGTGAAGAAGAAATATCTCCAATAATATTCTGTGTTTCTTTAGAATGTCCGCCCACATATTCTAATGAAATACTTTCCGAATTACTTTCGTCTGCATCTTTATATAAAGTATTGATTACACCATTTAAAGTTGCTTCATTAATAACTTCATAATCACTTAAATCATTATTGCATAAAATAGTAGTTAGATTAAAAAAGCCCTTTTCTCTGTCATTAATTGGAATAGCGAAATATCTATTTTCATATTTTTTATTATAAGGTACATCAAAGCTATTATTGTTATCTCTAGCTTCATATTTACCAACTAAATACATATTATCATTAGATTGTGTCCCTTCAGCTCCTATCTTTACGAGCTCTTTAAAAGCTATTCTAAAAGTATTTTCCTTAAAACCTTTTTTATTGATGTAAAGATATACTTTCATAAAATCCAGAACCTCTTTTCTTTAAAATTTTCTATTATTAATGATACCATTATATTGTCAAAACGTCTATTTAAATGAAAATTCCACAAAAACTAATATTTTGAATAATTTTAAAAATATATATGATAGATTGTATAATGAAGTACGACACCTAAAAAATTAAAAAATAAATTTATTCATTTTTATGAAAATTTATTTTTATCTAAAAACGGTTACCATTTTCTTAGATAGTTTAATTTTAGTATATTCACATTTTAAAAACAATTATCTGATGTTGACAAGAATTGCTATGATGTTGTTTGTTACTACTAAATATTTACGCAAAAAAATCCCTATTAGCCTAAAACTAATAGGGATGATTTTTTATTTATTTAATTATTTATCGTCTTTACCCCAAGTACGTTCGAGTTCTCTAACGATTTCAGCATGTTTTTCTTCAGTTAATTTAACTTTAGTTTTGTAAATTAAAGTTGCTACGATTAAGAATACGATAGGAGTTGCAAACATAATCATTTCAAAAGTTGCTTTGTTTGCAGCAGTAACAGTATCTACTGTAGCACCGCCAGACATGCCAACCCAAACAGCTGTGAAACCAACGATAGCACCAGTTACAGCACCGGATAATTTGTTAATTAAAGGACGGATAGAAAGAATAAGACTTTCATCACGATGACCGATTTTGAGCTGACCATATTCAACAGTATCTGTAATTGTCATTAATACAACAAGGAATACAAGTGGCTGTGGGAGATTAAACAAACCAGCAGCAACTAAGCACATAACTGTATTTTGATCTGCAAAAGCATAGATGATAAGCGCAATTACCATGATTGCTACAGAAGCAACGAATAATTTACGTCTTTTGAAGTTTTTAGTTAAAGTAGGGAATAAAGCAACAGCGAGTAAGCCAATGATAACGTTAATAACACCTAAGGAAGATAATACAGTGGAGTCACCTAAGATATAAGTAAAGTAATACATTTGGAAAGCATTTACTAAGTCCTGGCCAAAGCAGAAGACAAGGAATGTAATAGCAATCCACATTAACTGATCATTTTTACCTAAGATAGAGAATACTTCTTTGAAGGATGTTTCTTTTTTGTTCTGACGAAGTGCAGAAGCATGTTCTTTTGTACCAAGACCAAGAATAATAGCACCTAAAATAGAAATACCGCCACCGATGATAGCGAAAGCAAGCCAACCTTGGGAGTCACCAACACCACCATTTTGATTTGCAGAGAAGAACAATACGATTGGAATAACCATTACTGTAACGAGCTGAGCACCGAATACAGAACCAATACGAGCGAATGTTGCTGTAATTTCACGTTCACGAGAATCAAAGGACATCGCAGGAACCATAGACCAAATAGCAACGTCTTTTGCAGAATAGAATACGTCCATAATGATATATAAAATAGCAAAAACAATTAAATACACCATTGAAGAAGAAGTAAGTCCGCCCATATCTGTATACAAAATAACGAGGGAAATAGCCGCAATCAAACCACCGATAATAACCCATGGTTTAAATCTACCCCATCTTGTATTAGTTTTATCGATTGTATTACCAATGAATGGGTCAATAAAAAGTTCTGCAACACGGATTACTAAGATAACTGTCGTTATTGTGGCAATCATCCATTCATCATGAGCTTTATCTCCAGAATTAAATAAGTTACTGGTTATAAACATAATGAAATACGTATTAACCATCATGAAGAATATATCATGACCAAAAGTACCGCACGCATATGCTATACGCGACAAAAGTTTATTGCCTTGCATAAAAAATCCTCCTAAAAATAAGTTTAAAAATTATTTTGTTACCGTATCAATATATTTAATGATAGCATCTGCTATATCATCTAAGGAGCCTTTACTTGTATCTACAACTAAATCATAATAATAGTTGTAATATATAGCTCTTTTATCGTTTTCTTGATTTAATTCTTTTAAAGTCTTACCTTCATAAACGTCTTTGCCTCTTTCTTTTCTATATTCATCATTGGCACAAATGAAAATGGAACTTTTCTAATTCTTTCAGTTCGGCTTCGCTTAAATCATCAATGCCGAGTTTGGCAGCTACAAGATGAATGATTTGTTTGTCGTACAATTATTCAATTTCTTGGCTAAAATTCCTGCCAATTCACGACCGCCGTAACTGTGCTGTCTACTTACCGTGATTACAACGTTGTTCATAAATAACCCCTCACTTTAAAAAATATAATATGATAATAAAATAGCAATGAATAGAAGATATATAAAAAATAAATTTATTCGTTTTTTGTGAAAATTCTTTTTGAAAACGTTTACATATCTCCTTAACAGGGTTATATTATAATACATTATTAATTGAAATGCAACATAAATTTAAAAAATTATAGATATTACATACAATTTAGGCTCTATTCCCGCGAAATTAGCACCTTTTTTCGCAAAAATAGAGCTGATAACATAATTTATACTAATTTAACTACTAACAATAATTGACTTCATAAGCCATATAAATATTATTATTTATTCCATTTGCAAAAATAATGTTCACACAAATCTAAAATACCAAACAAACACAAACCCAATAAACTTAAAACGATTATACCTGCATACATATCCAAATAATTAACTCGTAGCCATGCGTCCATGATAAAATAACCCATACCATATTTAGTACCAAATGTTTCGGTAAAAAATAAAACAGAAATTGCTGTTCCCATAGCTACACGCAACGCTGTGATAAAGTTCGGCAAAACGGCAGGCCAAAGTATCTTTAAAAATACATCTTTAAATGAAGCTCCCAGCGTATACAAAGGATAAAACATTTCCTTAGGAATAGCGCCAATTCCATCACGCAATGCCACCAATACTTGAAATATTACAATTAAAAATATCATAAGAATTTTAGGCAATTCACCAATGCCAAACAGTAACATTAATATTGGTAACAATGCAATTTTAGGAATTGGATATGTTAGATATACTATTGGTGCTAAAATTGTATCTGCTTTTTTTGTATATCCCATCAAAATTCCTAGCGGAACACCAATAATTACAGCTAAAAACACACCAGCAATAATACGCCAAAAACTATACAAAGCATGAATGGCTATCGTATCACTAAAAATATTTATCATTCGTTCTATAGCTAAATACGGCGAAGGAATTATTGGCAAATGCACAATAAGCGAAATAATATACCATAAAATGAGCAAGAAAATCATGGCGGGTATATAAAAATAAAATTTTTTACGTTTCATTATTTTTACCTGCCTTTTTCAAATAAGTGCGCAACTGTTTACTAAGTTGTATAAACTCTGCTCTTTCCCGAAAATTTTTATCAGCAAACAACGGGTTATCAATAATTTTATAAATTTTTCCAGGATTCGTTGTCATCACTATAATTTTCTGTCCTAAATACAAAGCTTCCTCTACATAATGCGTTACAAGTATAGTTGTAACATTTTGTTTTTGCCATAAATTAATAAATACATCTTGCATTTCTTCACGTGTTATAGCATCAAGCGCTGAAAACGGTTCATCCATTAATAATAAATCAGCATTAAGCGCAAAAGCACGAGCTAAACTTACTCGCTGTTGCTGACCACCACTTAATTCTTTGGGATAACGATTTAATAATTTATCAAGCCCTAAAGTAGTAATTAAATCTTTAGGTAATAGTGCGCCTTTATGTTTTATCGTCAAACCAAGCATAATATTTTCTTTGACCTTCAACCATGGCAAAAGACCATAATTTTGGGGAATAAAGCCAATAACTTGCTTTTTCGGACTTGGTTTTACTCCATTAATGAGCACGTTTCCTTGATATTGACGATTTAAACCTGCTAATACATTAAGTAATGTAGATTTTCCACAACCAGAAGGTCCAATCACTGCGCAGACTGAACCGTTTGATAAATCTAAATTAATATCTTCTAAAATATTTAGTTTATCATATTGTACAAAAAGATTTTCTATCTGTATCATTTGTTTAATATATCACTTACCATATCATCATAATTATAAGTTTCTTTTACTAATTCTTTTTGATTAAGCCACTGAATAGATTTTTCCCAAGCGTCTTTACTAGGCATTGTTGCTTCATGATATTTTGGCATTGTTAGAGCATCTTTTGTTGCTGGTGGAAGACCTGCTTTTTCTATAACTAAATCCATATATTCTTCTTGAGGTGTATTATTAAGATAATCTACAGCTTTATTATAGGCTCTATACATAGCTTTAATTTCTTCTGTTTTATTTTCTAAACTATCATTTGTAAATACCATTACACCTGGATTAATCTGCATAGCTTCGGAAGAATTTACCATATGGCAACCATTTTTTACTGCAATACTATCCATCGGTTCAGGTAATACAGCTACGTCTAATTTGCCATTTTGGAGCATTTCCAAACGTGTTGGAATTTGCGGAATAACTGTTTTATTAATATCTGTTTCACTCATTTGATTTTGCATGAGCATTTGGTCTAATATAAATTCAATAATTGTATTTTTCGATACAGAAATATTCTGTCCTTTCATTTCACTGATAGATTGAGCATTATTAGCTGTTCCCGCAATTAAGCAGTAATTGCCATCTGTCATTGAAGTCATTTTGACATCAAAACCACCCGCTTTGGCAAAACCTACTGCCAACATATCAGATACACCGCCATCTAAATTGCCACTTTGTAATGCACTATCACGGTCCATAGCACTTTTAAAATGCTCAAGCTCTACATTTACACCTTCTTCTTTAAAGAAGCCCTTTTCTTGAGCAATAATAAATGGAATAGAGTTAATATCTGGCATTAAGCCGACTTTCACCACAACATCACTATTATTTTCTTTTTGTACTTCGTTAGAACTTTGGTTCGTATTCGTAGCACAACCTGTAACAAGTAATAAACTTAAACATAGAATTAAACTAAATAACTTCTTCAAGAAATTCCTTCCTTTCTGTTAAAGATTAACCATTAAAACAATCTTTATATATCATAACAAAAACAATTACTGTTATGCAAATAAAAAAAGTGAATACCTAATAGCGTCCGCCCTAAAATAGGATTTATAGAATATATTTTAGATAGAAGGCTTTATTAACTTAGAAATAAAATTCCGTCTGCGCACGGAAGATATTAACATCTTGTGCACCTTCACTAGTAGTAGCATTTACTTGGCTACCATATCAAATACGAGCGTAAAGCCCCTAAATTTATTTATAGGGATATAAGCTCGCTAAAAAACAGCGATTCGATATCATTGTTTTTTATTGTATTATATATTTAATAATTATATAATACAGTATATAAAAGTATATAATTGTAATTAGAACATATATTTTTAAACTTTATACAGCAAAAAAGAATAAAAAACTTCATAAAGTTATTAATATAGCCGGAATTATCTACAATCACTGTGTTGTTTTACATAAGCGATATTATCGTTTATTTAAGAAATCTCTTAATATCTATAAGCTTCAAAAACATTTGACTAAACTTAAGAATTTAGCTATTAAAAAAGTAGGCTCGCAAGCTATTCAAGACATAACTCAAAGAATAGACCGTTTTTATAAATTATTTTTTAGAAATTTAAAACATAAAATTCAAAAACATATATTGTATTTGAACTATTTTTATCATTCATATCAACATCATTTTTTTATAGTATAATAACTTTATATTATTTATAAGGGAGGGTTTTCATGTCCAAAAAAACACAAGCCACTTTTGTTTTATGCCTGATGGTTTTAGGATTTATTAGTACATATCCACTCACTTCTTTTGGGGGAAATCTTTTAAATCATGGTTTTTTAGCCGCTGTAATTGGTGGTCTTGCTGATTGGTTTGCTGTTACTGCTTTATTTCGCAAACCATTAGGATTTATTTCTTATCGTACAGAAATTCTTCCACGCAATCGCGAACGTATTATGGATGAAATTGTTAACTTTATTGGCAAAGACCTTTTAAATCCTCAATATATCATTAACAATATTAGAAATTACGATATGGCTTTAATGGTTGTAGACTATGCTAATAATCTCGGCGGGCGAAGTAAATTAAAATTTGCTATAAAAGAATTGATTTTGCAGGTAATTGATACTTTAAATACACCTAAAATCAGTCAATCTTTATCTGTTGCTTTAAAAAGTCGTCGTAAAAACTTCAATATGGCACAAATTCTTATTCAATTTCTAAATAATTATTTTCATACAAATGATGGAGATAAATTCCTTGATAACTTAATCAAATTAGTTCGCAAAGTTACACCTGATTTAATTAAAACACAATTCATTGCTAATTTGATTGACCATAATGTTGAAATAATTCGTCAAGAATATGCAAAAGATAAATCTATGCGCGAACTTATGTTTGATATCGTTGATTTATCCAGCGAAAATTTAACTAATAAGCTTATTAAATTTATTAACGAATACAGTGATGAACTTCTTGATTATGATAGTATTAAACGAGTTCGCTTGAAAAAAATGCTCTCTGATAAAATTGAGCTTTTAGGCAAACGTAATGGTTATAAATTAAAAATAGCTCAATTAGAACATTATTTCTTTGTAAAAAAATTTGACTTTACAGATAATCTCACTATTTTAATTGATAATTTCTGCAAGAATGAACAAAATAAAAATGAACTTTTAACCATGGTCGATGAATTCATTGACAATCTTATTGATGAACTAGCTACTGACAAAAATAAACAACATCAACTTAACGAATGGTTAATGCAAAAATCAAGTAATTTTATCCAGAATAATTCACAATGGGTACTAGATTATCTTAAAAGTGAATTAATGAAATATTCTCAAGAGGATTTCGTCAAACTGGTAGAAAGCCGTGTTGGTGATGATTTACAGATGATTAGAATTAATGGTTCTGTAGTTGGGGCTTTTGCTGGTATGGGATTATATCTGTTATCCTTTGTTGTAGAAAGGCTGTGTAGTCTATGAATAAATTCAATACAGCAGATAAAGTTCTATGTATCGTTTTCATTTTATTTTTGCTAATATTGGGATTGCGTATTCTTGCTCCGAATAATTTATTATTAGAATTTCTCCTATTTTGCACAGAAGCTGCACTTGTTGGTGGTATTGCCGATTGGTTTGCTGTTACTGCTTTATTTAAAAAGCCTTTAGGATTTCCTTTTCACACAGCTATTTTGCCAAGACGGAGAAAGCAATTTATCAATTCTTGTATAAAAATGCTTCAAACTGAATTTCTTTCTAAGAAAAAAATTTATAAGCGCATTTGTAATGCTGATTTATTGTCTAGAGGTCTTATTTGGCTTAAACAACCTACGAATAAACAATATCTTGTGCATACTGTAATGCAGTTCATTGTAGAAAAAATCCGCCAACTCGATATAAAAACAATTGCTCACAATAATTGTCATAAATTTTCTGCTCTTATAATGGATGAAGCTGTGTCTGATATTTCATCTCGACTGGTCAAAATTTTAACAACCGAACAAAATAGCCAGCTTGCAATTGATAAAAGCATTTTGTTTTTACGCAATTATTTCGCTGATGAAGAAGGCGAACAACGTGTTTTAAATTTTATTGAAGCATATCAACGACAATATGCCAAAGGAGGAATTTCTGGTTTTATGCTTTCCATAGCACTTGCTACTAATGCTTTAGACACAGAAGAACTCGCTCAAACTGTCCATCGTCGTTTACTTAAAATTTTAGAAGATGCTTCTCAAAAAGCTAGTGAGCTTTATCTTGGTCTGGTTGCTTTATATGATGATTTATTGCATAATATTCACGAAGATGATAATTGGTTAAATGGCTTAAATAATTTACGTGATAATTTTATTTCTAGCAATACTTTAGAAAAAATTCTTTATAATGTAATTAAAAACTTCTGCGACTATCTTATAGCTAATAGTGGTAAAGACAATAAATTACATCTTGCTATAGAAGAAATTTTTTCAGCTGAAATTGATAATTGTATTGATAAATTAAATACTAACAACGAATTTAAAGCAAAAATCAACCGTTTTATCATGGATGTACTGCATCGTACTGCCTTAAAAGGTGAAGATGTTGTCTTAGAATTGGCACGCAAATTCCTTGAAGGTCTTACAGATGAACAATTAAATGAACTCGTTTATGACAAAGTTGAAACTGATATGATTTGGATTAGATTAAACGGTTCTATCGTCGGTGGCTCTATCGGTGCTGTAGCTTTTTGGCTTTTAGAACTGGCAAAATAAACAATAGAGGTTTGTTATTACCATGAAACTAAATTTAAGCCTCTATTAAATTTTAACAATTAGTTTTTCAGGTCTAATTTTGTGTGGGATTTTCTTTAACTATTTTGCTCGTTGCTAGTACTTTAATTTTATTTTTCTTGGAATACAATAATCCGCAAACATGACAATTTACGGCAAAATAATTTTTATCTTAATGATGCTGATAGGACGTATCGGCGTAGGATAAAATATTTTTTATGGTTTGATTTATTATGATGAAATTTATTCGACTTTTAAATCCTTATCAAATTGTGTTACTTAGTTACAGTATAACAATTTTAATAGGTACTTTTTTATTAATGCTTCCCATTTCTGTAAAAGGAATTGCACCTCTTACTTTTATTGACGCTTTATTTATGTCTGCTTCTTCTATCTGCGTATCTGGTCTATCTATTTTCGACATGGGAAAAAATTTCTCCATATTTGGGCAGATAGTAATCATTACATTAGTACAAATCGGCGCACTTGGTATTATGACTATCACTACAATTTTAGCAGTAATTATGGGCAGGCGTATTCAACTTCGCGATAGACTTCTAATTCAAGAGTCCCTCCAGCAATGGTCTGTAGCTGGCGTTGTTCGACTTGTAATCGTTATTGTTAAAATGACATTTTTCTTTGAATTCATCGGCGGTCTTGTTCTCACTGTTATTTTGTGGCCAGATTATGGCTTTAGCGCTATTTACTATGGTTTTTGGCATGCTATTTCAGCTTTTTGCAATGCTGGTTTTGATATTCTCGGTGGAAATAATATATCTAACTACATCCTAAATCCATTGTTCAATTTAATTTTATTTCTTGAAGTTATTTGCGGTGGTCTTGGCTTTGCCGTTCTTTTAGATATTTTTCAAAAACGATATTGGAAAAAATTCGGTATCAATACGAAAATTGTCTTAGCTACAACAGCTATATTAATTTTAATTGGTACTATTTTTATTTTCATTTTAGAATTTAACAATGACAAAACTTTAGCGCCATTTAATCTACTTGAAAAAATAATGGCCAGTCTTTTTATGGCTTCTATGTCGCGTACTTCTGGTTTTTCTATGCTCGATATGAACGCATTGACTGAACCTACACTATTATTTATCATGTTCTTGATGTTTATCGGTGGCTCACCGGCTTCTACAGGCGGTGGCATAAAAACTACTACTATCGCTGTTATTTTCGCCGCTATTTGGTCTTTAATCCGCGGTCGTGATGATGTAGTAATTTTTGAGCGAACTGTTCCGCCGATTGTTATCTTCCGTGCTCTTAGTATCTTTTTCGTCAGTGCTAGTGTCGTTTTTCTTACTACTATGTTTTTATGCTTGACAGAAGACATTCCACTTGGCAAAATTTTCTTTGAAGCTGTATCCATGTTTTCTACCGTAGGATTGCCTACAGGTACAGTCAATGAAATGCAACCTTTGAGTCGTGTCGTAATTATTTTTGTAATGCTCATGGGACGTATCGGCATTATTTCCTTCGGTATGGCACTTGTCATTCGTAAAAAGAAAACAAAAATTCGCTATCCAAAAGATAAATTTATTATTGGTTAATCTAGGAGAAATTATTTAATGAATTTTAATGTAAAAATCCCTGGTTCCTGTGGTGAACTCATTCAAGGCATGATAGATGATATACCTTTTTTAGTTACTTGCCCTATTAATATGTACGCTAAAGCAAGTATATCCAAATATTTTTCTTATCTGCCATATAAAGCAAAACTAGCACGTTCTAAAACATTAGATTATTTAAAAGCAAAATCATTTGATAAATTTTGTTTAATGACACAACTACTTCCTAGCAAAGGCATGGCATCAAGCAGTGCAGATATTGCTGCAATTTGCCAATTAACAGCTCTTTCTTGCCATAAACAATTAAATGAAAATGAAATTGCCAAAATCGCCTCGACTATTGAACCAACTGACGGTATTTTTTGTAAAGGTATTGTTCGCTTTAACCATTTAAATGGAGAAATATTAGAACATTTTGGTCTTGCCCCTAAGATAAAAATTTTAATGTTTGATTGTGGTGGCAAAATAGATACATTATCATTTAATAGGCGTCATGGACTGAAAAATTTATATAGACAAAATGAAAAAACGATTAAAGAAGCACTCGATTTATTACGCTTAGGCTTTAAAGAAAAAAATCCTAATTATATCGGACGAGCTGCTGCCATGAGTGCTTATGCCAATCAAAAAATTCTCTATAAAAAACAATTAGAAGATATCATGATAATTTCTGAAAATTACCATGCTATCGGTGTAAATGTAGCTCATAGCGGTACAGTAATCGGCGTATTGTTCAATCGCGATACTGAAGCTAATTTAATTGAAGAATGTCGTCAAAAAATTTTAAGCGATTGTTTTAAATTAACTTATTTAAACTTAGTAAATATGATTTCAGGTGGAATTTTTATAGAAAAGGTGGATAAATAATGCAAAAATTTGAACATGGCGGTGATATAAAAACCGTTTTACGTGAAAATAATTTAGATAAAGTAATGGATTTTTCTGCTAATATCAATCCTTATGGCTTATCTAATAATATAAAAAATGCAATCTTAGCAGATTTAGATAATATCACTCATTATCCGCAACCGAATGCTCAGGATTTATGTAAAAAAATTGGTGAAGTTTATAATGTTGACAGCAATAAAGTAATCGTTGGTAATGGTGCAGTAGAAATTATCTATACCTTATGTCATATTTTAAAACCGAAAAATGTATTAATCGTATCACCTGGTTTCAGTGAATATGAACGTGCCAGTCGCTCGACTGGAGCTAATATCCACTATGCAATGCTCGATGAAAAGCTTGATTTTAATTCGCCTATGCGTGATATTATTGTCAATATCAAAGGCAATGATTTGTTATTTATCGGCAATCCTAATAATCCAACTGGTACTTTATTTATGCTTGAAGATATGGAACTTTTAATTGAACATGCCGAAAATAATGGTTGTTTCGTTGTAGTGGATGAGTCTTTTATGGATTTCATCAAAACAAGTGAAGCATTTTCTGTTTTGCCACTGGTAGAAAAATATCATAATTTGCTTGTATTACATTCTTTGACAAAATTTTATGCCATTCCTGGGCTTCGCCTTGGCTTTGCTGTTACTGACCATGAAGTGCTTGACCCACTATACAATGCTAAAGATATTTGGAATGTAAATTCACTGGCACAAACAGCTGGTCTTGTCGCTTTAGATGACCAAAAATATCAAAGACGCAGTCGTACTTATACACGTACAGAAATAAATTACCTTTATGAAGAATTATCTGAGTTCAAACAACTAAAAGTCTATGAACCTACCGTTAATTTTATTCTCGTCAACATTTTTCAAACAGGATTTACAGCTACCCAATTACGCGAAAAATTATTATCTTACAATATCATCATTCGCAACTGTGCTAATTATCCTGGACTTGATGAAAATTATGTTCGTTTTGCCGTAAGAACACGTGAAGAAAACGACGAATTAATTGATGCTTTAACTGAAATTCTTGCCTAAAAAAAGATAGTAACTACATATTAGATAGTTACTATCTTTTTTATCTGTTGTAAACGTTTTTAATGCCTTTTTTGGTAGTACTTTCACCAACTTTTTTATTGCTTTTAGCATTGATGGTGCTACTATGTCTTTAAATAGAAAGAACTTCTATACGAATACGTTCAGACATGGTAAGATAGTGAGTCTTTTAATTTTTTAGGTGTCGCACTTCATTATACAATCTATCGTTTAAATAATTATTTTATAGGATAAAGAAACATAAATTTATTAAAATTGGTACGGCAACGGAGCAGAGTACGCCATTTATTACAGATATGATGATAAATTCTTCACCGCTGTATTTTATGAGCATAGGAAGTGTAGTATCTTCGCTAGTTGCACCAGCAGCAGCTATGGCACAATAAGTATTTAAATACTTAACAAGTACGGGTATCATAAAAAAAGCAATAAATTCACGCATTAAACTGCTTAAAAAAGCAATCGTGCCTATCTGTGCCGAAGAAAGTGCTTCGAGCATAACACCAGATAAACTATACCAGCCCATAGCGCTACCGATAGAAAGGCTATCAACAAGACGCATATCAAAAATAATGCCACAGATAAAACCACCAAAAACAGAACCGATAATAACACCGATTGGTATCAATAATATACTTAGATTATATTGGCGTATTTTTTGAAAGATTGTTTCATTCATGCCGACGCTTATTCCGACAGAGAACATTAAAATATATAGTAAATAATCGGCTAGTATACCGAAAAAGTCATGGTATTGTATGGGAAAAATAAATTGTCCGCCAATTATTCCCAAAATAAGAGCGATCAACGCAATATATATCACTTATTTATGCCCCCTTATGATAAATTTTTGGCTAAAAAAATATACTACAGCTACAGAAAAAACTGTTGGAATGAAGGCGAATAATAAGCTTTGTAATCCCATTGTTAAAATTTTATGGGCAAAATTATCAATACTGCCTAAATTTATACCCATGATGAAAATAATCAAGGCGACGATAATAACTTGTACTTTTTCGTTTAAATTAATAATATTTTTTTGTATAGAATTTTTTAAGTGTAACATGAAATAGCCCAAAATTACACCAGCAAACATAATTAAAGTTTCTAACAAAATAAATTCTCCTTTATGTTTATAATTGTTTTGGTAAATTAATTGATATGGTAATTAGTTTAATTTATATAAGTTTAAATGTGTTTGCAGATAAATTTCAAAGGTGCGTGGCCATGGGAAAAATGTTTCAGCTTGTAAATAACGAATATTGAGTTTAAAAATACCTTCTGGGGTTTGAACATATATAGCCTCTTGTGCAGATTTGCTATGCCATAAATCCCATGCGCGTTTATTCATATCTTGTTGAAGTAAATCGTTCATCCAGATATAGTTATGCTCCATATCTAAATCATTTACATTTTCATAACCATGTAAACGTAATGTAATATTCATTACGTCGATTACTTCTTTTAGATAATAATAATCTTCCAATATACGATTGTACAATAATGTCAAACGATTAAACTCTAAAGCTAAGATATCGTTTGTTGTAGAAAATTGAGGTCGTATTGCTTTATAGATGATAGCATTAGCAAGAGCTGTACCAATAGAATTACTAGCTGTATTCCAGCCGGCATAAGCAGTTAATTTATTTATCGGTACGTTTTCTTGTAAAAGACGTGGAAAAAGTGTTTCATTAGCGGAAAAATGTTTGCTTAAATCAACTAATGCTACTTTTTTTCCTTGTACAAGGTATCGCTTTATTTCTGAAGTTGCTTTTTGTTGTGTGTCTAAATTATCATCATTGCCGATAAATACATATAAGATAATACCAGCTTTTTCAGGTGAATTTACTTCTATAGCATTGGCTAAAGTCAATTTTTCTTTGACAGTAGAACCGACTGAACCAGCCATAAATGGCATAATTGTGCCTATAGCTTTTTCATCATTATAGGCAACGTAAATTTTAGGACGATAATCTGTTTTATTTTGTACAAAATTAGCTAAAAGAGATAGTGCTACTTCGTCTGCACCTTTTGTAATCATTACTTTATCTTGTGAGATATTTAACGCATGTAAATAATTTTGCAAATTGCGTTTTTCCATATTAGGAATGCCGAAATCTTCGCCGTCATCTTGTCCAATAATGAATTTAGTTAAAATATTTTCTTGAGTAAGCTCGATTAAATCCTTATTCATAGCTGTATTTTTTTTAAATAAATCAAGATAAAGATTTAAATCATTTTCATCAATATCTTTTTTTAAATCATCGACAAGTTTCATATCATCAACATTTTGAAAGATACTTATTTCATCTATAAGACGAGAAATTTTAATAATTTTTTTGCTATCGCTATTAAGTGTAGGTGTTGGTGTAATACGTGACAAGATATTAAAAGCGTAAATTGGTTTATCATCAGCTTTTTGACGAAGTTCATGTAAAAATTTTATTAATTCAGCTCGTTCAGTATCTGTAGTTTGGGATTCACGCGAAGCGAGTAATCCACCATGTAATAGTTGGTCAATGGAAATAATGGCACCGTCTGTTTGGGCGATATTATCTAATAGCCATTTTTGAATAGCCTTGCTATCGCCTTTTCGTGTGTAATAATCCATAATTTCTGCCGGCGGAGTAATAACTTCAATTCCTGCCATTTTCCCAGCATCAATTACTATCTTTTGACAAGGTGGACGTGTATCAAGTGGAATTAAAATCACTTTACTATGGTAATTTTGGATTAGTTCTATTGAAGTTGCTGAAGGCAGTTGAATATTTGTTAAGTAATATATAATCATTAAAATTAATATTATAAAAGGCAAAAACCATTTAAAAATTTTCCGTTTCATAATAACTCTCCATTGTGCAATATAAATAATTGTATGCAATAAGAATTTACCTGTCAAAATATTTTTATTAGTATTGAAAAAGTTAGTATCATAAAATTTTTGCTATAGATAAATTTTTAATATATAATGTAAAATATGATGAATTGTCAATCTAAGTGCGACACTTCTTTTAAAAATAAATTAATGGATTATTCCAATTTAAACATTTTCTTGGTTTACTATTAGTAATATTAATTTTTCTATTAAATCATTATTAGATATTTGTCCTAAATCTGTTTTCTTTGGATAATATTCTCTTAACAACCCATTTGAATTTTCGTTACTTCCTCTTTGCTATGTTACATAAACATCTGCAAAATATACCTTTATATTTATTTTTTCTATTTCTTTGTAACATGCAAATTCTTTTCCTTTATTTGTTGTAAACGTTTTTAATGCTTTTTTTGGGTAGTACTTTCACCAACTTTTTTATTGCTTTTAGCATTGATGGTGCTA
>C._urophasianus_2_cecum__coassemble_96_pt1 | contig 24393 bp, 23 predicted proteins | sample C__urophasianus_2_cecum__metabat2_low_PE_006 | metagenome-assembled genome bin C | reverse complement strand
GGTGACGATGTAAAAATTTAGCAATAAAACGAGTAAAATAACCTAAAATAGAAAGAACTTCTATACGAATACTTAAGATATGGTAAGATGATGATAGCTCATTATGAATTTCCTTTCGTGTATATTTGGTGTAGAGTTTTATTTTACACGAAAATTCATAATGAGTCTTTTAATTTTTTAGGCGCTTCACTTCATTATACAATCCATCGTAAAAACTTTTCATCTTTATAAGTAATTTTCATAAAAGCCCCTATATATTATCCTTTCACTAAAAATTTTTGTACAGCACTGCCATTTAAATAAGTGCATAATCTTCCCTGATATCGATTATTTTCTTGCATAAATTTAACAATTTCATCGCGAATTTTCCACCAGCCTGTTTGCCAATTACTAAATAAAGTGTTTTCTGCCGGCGCTCTGCCAATCAATCGTTGTAAAACAATATTCGGTGATAAATTTTCTAAAAAATCAACAACCCTTTGCTTATAATGTTCACAAGAAATAATTTCAAATTCTTTATTTTCATATTGCTGTGCCATTTTCGTATTTTTTACTATATATAAAGCATGTAATTTCACTTGGTCAACGCCGAGTGCTGAAATCACCCTAGCTGTTTCAATTAAATCTTTATCATCATCCCATGGTAAATCTAAAATTACATGAGTACAACACAAAAGACCATACCGTTTAATACGCAATACTGCATCAATATATTCAGCTAAGCCATGCCCACGATTAATTTTTTCTAATGTTTTATAATTAATGGTTTGAAGTCCTAATTCTACACAAATATCAATATTTTTTTCTTTAGCAATTTGTGCCAGAATTTCTAAATACACATCATTAACACAATCAGGACGAGTTGCAATATACACTGCTACAACATCATCACCTTGAGATGCTTCTAACACATAATCTTTTAATTGTTGGGGTGGCATATACGTATTACTAAAGTTTTGAAAATACGGTATAAATTTTTTAGCTTTATATTTCGGTACAATATGTTCTTTATTCATGCGAATTTGTTGTGTTACCGATAATTCTGGTGGTAAATTTTCATAACCTGCGCCAATACTACCGCAAAATGTACAGCCAAATTTTCCACATGAACCATCACGATTAGGACAAGTTAAAGGCAATCCTATTGGCAATTTATAAACTTTTTGGCCATAACGTTGTTTTAAATAATCAGAAAAAGCATAATATATCATAATTCAATATCTCCTTGTTGTATCTGCTGATAAGAAACTTCACCATCTTCATATGCAAACAGCATAACATTTTGTCGTTTTTCTAATTTATTTTGTAATGCTTTTATTATGTTATAGGCAAAAACTTCTAATGTAAATTTCTTTTTCAAATCACGCCATGATTTAAACTTATAATCTTTGATATATTTTTGCGCTTGTTCACTCATATAAAAATCATCAGTTGCTTGTTTAGCTACATCTTGCCATGGCAAAAATTCTGGTCTAAATTTGCCATTATCACTTATTAATGCGTCAAACTTTAAAATATCATAAATCACATCTTTATTTATAATTTTATCATTAAATTTTATAAAGTCCGCCAAAAATTTATAAAGATTTTTCGGTGCATGTGGTGCTAAATGTAATTTTTCTTGCTTCCAATATGTTGTAAAATCCGCAAAAAATCTATAAGCATCTTGTTTATATAAATTAATTAAATACGTTATCGTATGGCGAAATCTACCCGCATTATAATACATTTCTACAATATCAACAAAAATTTGCAAATAGCGCATTGTCTTATAATCCATATATTTATTGCTAATAACTTGATATGGAGCTTGTGGCATATATACATAATCATGTTCTTTTGTTAAATCATTCATTGCTGCCCCTTTTAATAATTTCAAAAAACCTACCTGAAGCATATCTGCTTGTAATAAATATACATCATTAAAAGATTTGGCAAATGAAGTCAAATCTTCATAAGGAAGTCCGATAATTAAATCCACATGCAAATGAATATTGCCATAAGCCATGATAGATTTAATATTATTCGTCATTTCCTGCCATGGATTAGCACGACTTATTTGCCCAAGTGTTTTTAAATTCGTCGATTGAATACCAATTTCAAATTGGATACGTCCTTTAGGCATGGTTTTTAAAATTTCTTTTATTTCTTCGTCGATATGATGTGCTACAATTTCAAAATGAAAATTAGTACGACAATTTTGCTTGGCAATAAATTTTAAAATTGGCAAGTAATGCGCTTTATCTGCATTAAATGTTCTATCGACAAATTTTACTTGGCGTACATCGTGGTCGATAAAAAATTTAAGCTCAGCAAAAACTTTATCAAGGGAACGATATCTTACGCCACGTGTTGCACAAGATAAGCAATATTTACATGAATATGGACAACCACGTGAACTTTCATAATAAATTATTCTGTCTTTTAAATTTTCTATATCTGCTTCATCATATGGAAAAGATATATTATCTAAATTTGCTACAGTAACAGCAATATTTTCATCTATAGTATTATCTTCATTTCTTTTAGCTATGCCTTTGATATTTATTTGTTCATTACTTTTTCCTGCAATAAGCATATTTATTAAAGTGTGAAACGCTTCTTCACCTTCGCCACGTACTACATAACTTACCATAGGAAAAGATTGCATAAAATTTTTTGTCTCAAATGAAACTTCTGGTCCACCACAAATTATTTTACACACTGGCAACAATTTATGCACAAGTGGCAGTAATTGCTTCACTAATTCTATATTCCAGATATAACATGATATCGCTAAAATATCTGGTTGTTCATCAAAAATTTGATTAGCAATGTCAATTAGATGATTATTAATAGATACTTCTAATATATTCATATCACAATCTAAATCACTGCAATTTTTATACAAATACCGCACTGCAAGAGATGAATGAATATATTTGGCATTTATCGCCGTCAATAAAATTTTCATAAACAAATCTCCTTCTGCTATTATAGGTTTTGTTAACTTAAGTTTATATGGATAACAACTTCTTCTTACGGATATAATAAAATTAGACACATGAAAGGAGCTGTTATTTTGCATAAATATAATAATATTTGTTGTCCTCGTTGTTTTTCTTCTTCTTTTAATCTTTATGGTAAAGGGAGGCAAAAATTTGTGGTCGAAATACTTTCTTATGGCATAAATACTTTACTCATCTTCATTTTAAATATAATTCTAAACAGTCCGGACATAGTATTAAAATTCCTTTATTTTCTTCTAATATCCCCTTAAATTTTTATTCTCTTTATCCTTAATTTCATTAGAGAACATACAGGAATATCTAAACTAACCCCAGCAGAAGTAGCAGGAAATATTTATACAAAAGAACAAAAAGATAAAAGAATAGGTTTATTTAGGTTACTTATTTTTGATGAATATTATTACTAAATATTTTTATACATAATCTTATATTAAGTTAACAAACTCCTATTATACATGTACAATGTATTCTTAGTAAGAGGATAGCACAATAAATATATTAATGATATAATAGCAGTGTTACATTAAAATCAGTAACATATTATTCTAAATAAGGAGATTTGGCAAATGAAACTTGTTGTAACAGTTGTAGGTAAAGATCGTGTAGGTATTATTGCTACAGTAAGTAGTGTTCTTGCAGAAAATAACGTAAATATTATTAGTATTAACCAAAATATCATGAATGGATTTTTTAACATGGTATTAATTGCTGAAATGAATGACAAAGATATCAAATTACAGGAACTACAAAAAGTTCTTAAAGACAAAGGTACTGAATTAAAAGTGGATATTAAAGTTCAGCACGAAGAAATTTTCAATGCTATGCACACTATTTAAGATTTAAAAAATTTATTTTGGAGGAACTTTCGTGATTACAGTAAATGATATCTTAGAAACCAATCGCATGATAACAGAAAATAAATTGGACGTGCGTACTATTACATTAGGTCTTAGCCTTCGAGATTGTGCTCACCCTAATTTAAAACAATTCTGTGACAACGTTTATGATAAAATCACTAAATCTGGTGAATTTCTAGTAAAAACAGGCGAAGATATTGCCAGTGAATATGGTATTCCTATCATTAATAAACGTGTTTCTGTAACACCAATTGCTATTGTTGCCGAAGCTTGCAAAACAGACACATACGTACCTGTAGCTGAAGCAATGGATAAAGCAGCTAAAGAAATTGGTATTGATTTTATTGGTGGTTTTTCCGCTCTAGTAGAAAAGGGATATACAAATGGTGACCGCATTTTAATAGAATCCATTCCTCAAGCCTTAACTGTAACGGATTTAGTTTGCTCATCTGTAAATTTAGGCTCGACAAAAGCAGGTATCAATATGGATTGCGTGCGTGAAATGGGTGAAATCGTGAAACGTACGGCAGAACTTACACGCGATCGCGAAGCTATAGGCTGTGCAAAACTTGTTATATTTGCTAATGCTCCTGGTGATAATCCATTCATGGCTGGTGCTTTTCATGGTGTAAGTGAAGCCGAAAAAGTTGTAAGTGTTGGTGTTAGTGGTCCTGGTGTTGTAAAACATGCCTTGGAAGGCTTAAAAGCTGCTGATTTTACCGAAATTGCTGAAACAATTAAAAAGACAGCATTCAAAATTACACGTGTTGGTCAGCTCGTAGCTAAAGAAGCTTCTAAACGTCTTGGTGTACAATTCGGTATTATCGATTTATCACTTGCTCCAACTCCAGCAGTCGGCGATAGTGTAGCACATATTCTTGAAGAAATGGGTCTTGAAAGCTGTGGTGCACCAGGTACAACAGCTGCTCTCGCTCTTTTAAATGATGCTGTAAAAAAAGGCGGTCTTATGGCTTCTTCTCATGTTGGCGGTCTTAGTGGTGCATTCATTCCTGTAAGTGAAGATGCTGGCATGATTGATGCAGTAGCACGTGGCAGTCTTTCCATCGAAAAACTTGAAGCTATGACTTGTGTATGTTCTGTTGGTCTTGATATGATTGCTATTGCTGGTGATACTCCTGCTTCCACAATTTCTGGTATTATTGCTGATGAAGCAGCTATCGGCATGATTAATAATAAAACAACAGCTGTTCGCATTATTCCTGTTCCAGGTAAAAAAGTCGGCGATACTGTAAATTTCGGTGGTCTTTTAGGTTATTGCCCAATTGTAAAAGTTCGCAGTGAATACAGTTCCGATGCCTTTATCGCCCGTGGTGGACGCATTCCTGCTCCTGTTCGCAGTTTGACAAATTAATCTAAAGTAAAAATTTTAAAATAAGTATTGACAAATTATACTGATATAGATATAATATTAAATGTTCTCAAGAGAGTACATTCAATTGAGAAATGCGCCCATAGCTCAGCTGGATAGAGCACACGCCTTCTAAGCGTGCGGTCGCAGGTTCGAATCCTGCTGGACGCACCATTTTTGTAAATACGACCTGACTTTTGTCAGGTCTTTTTTTATGCCAAAATATTGACATGAAGTTCACTCTAAGATTTAAAATAAATTATAATAATTTACAAGGAGAGTTTTTATATGGAACAAATGTTATACTTAGAATGTTATGCTGGTATTAGCGGAGACATGTTTGTAGCTTCATTGCTTGATTTAGGTGTAGATAAAGACTATTTACTCAGCAATTTGCAGACATTACCACTTACAGGATATACAATTGATATTAAACGAGTAAAAAAAATGGCATTAGATGCGTGTGATTTTAATGTCATCTTGGATATAGATAATCACGACCATGATATGGAATATTTATATAAAGAACATCACCATCATGAACATGATGACCATGCTGAAACCCCAGCTCATCACAATCATCACCATCATGAACATAGAAATTTAAATGATATTACTACTATCATTAATAATTCACAAATCACAGACAATGCTAAAGCAATTGCACTTAAAATTTTTCAAATAATCGCTCAAGCTGAAGCAAAAGCACATGGAACTTCTGTTGATAATGTTCATTTTCATGAAGTTGGCGCTGTAGACTCTATTGTAGATATAGTTGCTGCTGCTATCTGCTTAGATAAGCTTAACATCACTAAAGTTATTTGTTCTCCTCTTTCAGAAGGAAAAGGTTTCGTAAATTGTCAGCATGGTGCTATCCCTATTCCTGTACCAGCTGTACTGAATATTGCTAGTGAACACAATTTAAAATTACATTTTACTGATACAAAAGGCGAACTTATAACACCAACAGGCGCAGCCATAATTGCCGCTATCAAAACAGATGATATTACACCAGAAAATTTTACTATTGAAAAAATAGGTATTGGTGCTGGAAAACGCCAATATTCCATTCCAAATGTTGTTCGCTCCATGTTAATTAAATATTGATTAGAAAAATCCTCCCACCTTGTATAATTCTTTTTTTTGTGCTATTTTTATACTTATTAAGAAGAATTGTGCATACTTTCTCTTTTTTAGAAAGATGTTAGGAGGATTTTATTTTGGAAACAGATATTACTGAAAAAATCAAACCCATAATACGCTATAGCCTGCCAATGATACTTATTATTGCTGCTATTTTAGTATTTGGCATTTTTAAATGGAATGAAGCTAAGTCTATATTAGATATTTCTGATGCCAAATTAACAAGTTCTGTTATTCATGTTAGTTCCCAATCAGATGGCACACTAACTGAAATACTTGTTAATGATGGTGATAAAGTTGAATCTGGTCAAGTAATAGCCAAAGTTAAAGTAATCACCACACCAGAACAAATTGCCGCTCTACAACAAGCTTATGATGAAGCACAAGCAAATTACAGTAACTTAGAACAACAAATAAAAAGTTCTATCACTACTACACAAACCGTTGTAAGCTCCGCACCTTCTACAGATGATATCGCCGCAGCTCAAGCTCGTGTAGATGCTGCCGCAGCTCAAGCTCTAAAAATGAGCAAACTTTATTCCATTGGTGCTGTAAGCGCTACACAATATACTGAAGCTCAATCAGAATATTCCGCAGCTCAAGCGGCTTTAAGTGCTGCCAGCGCACCACGTCAAGTAACACAAGAAATTCAAATACCTTCTGCTCCATCCAAAGAATTATCAGAAGCCCTTGCTAGTGCTCAAGTACAACTCGAACAAGCTCAAGCTGCTTTAAATCAAGCTCAATCCGATGAAAATTATGCCGATATCACTGCTCCTGTTAGCGGAATTGTTTATCTTACAAATTTCAAGCAAGGAGACAGCTTAAAGACAAATGATGTTTTCATCAATATTGGTAACACAAAAAATCTTTGGGTTGAAGCACCATTAACTGAAGAACAATATAATAAAGTTCATCCTGGACAATTTGTTAATTATACAGTTGGGGATTTAAATTTAACTGGTACTGTTTTAGAAGTTATACATACTGATGATAACGACAACAATCTTACTACCGCAGCTAAAATTTCTTTTCCTGATGATATGATAGATAAAGTAACGCCAGGTAATACTGTTCAAGTAAAAATCACTTTAGATAAATAAACTACTGTATTTATTACAAAAAATCTTGCAACAAGCTCCAAAAATAGGTAAAATATTATTTATATATTTATGACGGATATTTACGACGGAAAATTTTTAGGAGGAAAAGCCCCATGCAGTTGCTGGAAGAAAGAATACAAAAAGATGGTATCGTTAAAGAAGGAAATGTTTTAAAAGTCGACAGCTTTTTAAATCATCAAATGGATATTAATTTATTTAAAGAAATCGGCAAAGAGTTTAAACGCCTTTTCGCTAATGAAGAAATAACGAAAATATTAACTATCGAAGCTTCTGGTATCGGTATTGCTTGTGTCGTTGCTGAATATTTTAATGTTCCTGTTGTTTTTGCCAAAAAAAGCAAATCTAAAAATATCGCAGGTGCTGTTTATACCAGTAAAGTAACATCATTTACACATAATAAAACTTATGACGTTATCGTATCACAAAAATTTTTAACAAAAGATGATAAAGTTCTTTTAATTGATGATTTTTTAGCTAATGGAAATGCCTTAAAAGGTCTTATTGAAATAGTAAAAATGGCAAATGCAAAACTTATTGGAGCCGGAATTGTTATAGAAAAAGGTTTCCAAAAAGGTGGGGCAGAGCTTCGCGCCGCAGGCGTTCATCTAGAATCTCTTGCTATTGTAGATGAAATGGATGAGGCTACAGGTAAAATTACTTTTAGAAAACAATAAAAAATTTTTGAACAAAACTATTGCAAAAATAATATTTGAGCAGTATAATAATTAATGTTCTTAATGACTCACTAGCTCAATTGGCAGAGCATCTGACTCTTAATCAGCAGGTTCGGGGTTCGATTCCCCGGTGGGTCACCATTTGTAAGTTCACGCCACGACTGATGTTGTGGCGTTTTTTATTTATCATCTACTTTTTAGTCAGACGTTCTTTGACATCATATTTTAATATTATATAAATAAAGGACAATACATTATGCTTAAATTACTTTTTATCTGATTATTTTATAATGATTTTTCTTACATTTGTCTTTCCATTTTTTGCGAGAGTATGTATATTTATTGTTAATTCTCTTTTATTTGACCCATTGCCATATGTTGATGAGTTTCTCATAGGTGTAAGTGTTATTTCAAAAGTTATGTTTGTTAGAAGATTTTATAAGCTATTAATTGTAATAATTATCCTTGGCTTAATCATATTTGCCTTTACATATAAATAAACTTTCAGAGAGTATCGTAAAGATGATACTCTTTATTTTTTTATGTCTTTCATATCAAAATAAAACTTGCTAATGTCAAAAAGTCAAACTATAATATAATTAACAATAAAATAAAAAAGTAAAGGTGATAATTATGAGCAATATAGCTGATTTAATTGAAGATTATATCTTACGTCGGTTGGCGGCAGAGCAAAACCGTAAAGTGGAACTTAAACGCTCAGATATTGCCGATGAAATTTCTTGCGCTCCTTCGCAAATAAGTTATGTTTTGAGTACACGTTTCACTCAAGACAAAGGCTTTGTTGTAGAGTCGCGCCGTGGTCTTGGCGGATTTATTCGCATTGGCAGAGTACCGCTTCAAGATTTAATTTATCAAGATATTTTAGCCAAAATTAATACAAAAACATCATTTGAGGATTTTAAAAATATCATTCACTATTTATATAAACGTGAAATTATAAAAAAACGTGAAGCTGCTTTAATGTTACAGACAATTTCTGTTGTTTTTGATAAAATAGAAGCAAATGATAGAGTTGAACTTATGAAATCATTGATTTTAACATTAGCAAATTTTGCGTAGTTAAAAGGGGGATTATTATGCTGTGTGATAAATGTAATAAAAATGAAGCCAGCATTTATATAACCGAGCTTACTAATCAAGGGCAAATTGAACATCATCTATGTGAAAGTTGTGCTTTGAAATTAGGTTTGCTTACTGAAAAAAATAATATTTTTTCAATTAATGATTTTTTATCAGGAATTTTCAATCATGAAATTAACAATGAAGCAAAACCTGTAAAATTAAAACCCGAGTTAACCTGCCCAAATTGTCAAATGACGTATAATGATTTTAAACGTACTGGCAAAATTGGTTGCAGTGTCTGTTATAAAACATTTGCTACACGCCTTGAACCGTTTTTGCGTCGTATTCATGGTTATAGCAATCACATTGGTAAAATTCCACGCCGAGCTGGTGGTAATTTAGGATTAAAACAAGAAATAGCTACTTTACGTCAAAAAATTCAAGAATATATCAATACAGAAGAATATGAACAAGCTGCTATCTTGCGCGACCGCATAAAACTTTTAGAAAATCAATTAAATGCTAATCTGCATAATGAACAGGCAGGTGATACAAATGACTGATATCACTTTATTTACTGACCCTAGTCTTGCTTGGCTTAATACTACAGGTAAAAATAATGATATTGCGCTTGCTAGTCGAATTCATCTAGCACGTAATTTAAAAAACATTCCTTTTCCTAATCGTGCTAAACGTTCTGATTTAATTCAAGTTAAAGAATTAATCGTTCGATTGATACCTGCTATTGAAACGGCTACCGGTTTACATTTTGAATACCTTGAAATAGATAAATTAAGTCGTTTACAACAAAACGTATTAGCTGAGAAATTTTTAATAAGTAAAAAATTAATTGATAGTCCTGAAAATCGTCTAGTAATTTTAAGTGATGATTTATCTGTTAGTATCATGGTTAATGAAGAAGACCATTTACGCATTCAATGTATGACTCCTGGTCTAAATTTAAACAAATGCTTAAAAATTGCTTTTGCCATTGATGATGCTATTGAAGCTTATTTAAATATTGCCTTCGATGAAAAAATGGGCTATCTCACTGCTTGTCCAACTAATCTTGGTACAGGACTTCGTGCAACTGTATTATTACATTTACCAGCACTTGTCATGACACAGCAGATTTCTAAAATCATTAATATTTCGCCTCAACTCGGTATGACTATTCGTAGTTTATTTGGTGAAGATAGTTTAGGTAATATTTTTCAAATATCTAACCAATTAACTTTAGGCTTTAAAGAACAAGAATTGATTGATAATCTTTCCGCCACAGTGCAGGAAATAATTTCACACGAACATGATGCTCGCAAAGCTCTTTTAAGCTATTCACATGATAAATTAGAAAACAGAGTATGGCGTTCTTTTGGTATATTAAAATATGCTCATTCTATTTCTCAACATGAAATGCTTAATCTTGTAAGTAAAGTTCGTTTAGGCGTAGATATGAACATAATTGATGAAACACAGGCGAATATTTTAAATTTGCTCTTAATTGCCGGACAAAAAAATTATTTGCAAAATCTAAATGAAACAGAAAATATGTCGCCACAAGAAATTGAAAAACAGCGAGCTGTTATAATTAGAAAAATTTTTGCCAGCTTGCAAAATAGAAGGGAATAATTATGCAAGGACGTTTTACACAAAACGCTATAAAAGTATTAAAATTGGCTCAATATGAGGCTAGACATTTAAAACATAATTATGTAGGTACTGAACATTTATTACTTGGTCTTCTCCATGAAGGAAATAGCATTGCTGCTAAAGCCTTATCATTATTAGGTATTGATTTATATAGTTTACGCCAAAGAGTTCATGATATAGCTCCCTCACAAGATTATGACGATTATTATATTCATGAAATAGGCTATACACCAGATGCTAAAGAAACGTTAGAACTTGCTGTTAAGGAAGCACAAATTTTATCTCATGATTATATTGGTGCTGAACATATTTTATTAGGCATAGTCAGTGATAAAGAAAATATCGCTTCACAAATATTGATATCACTTGGTGCAGACCTTGATATCATTCATTCTACTGTATTATATTTACTCAATGGGAATAATAACAGCTCTAATGAAGATAATGATGATATAACTAATTCTTATACAGAAAAAACTTATAATGACACCAAAAAATTCGATACGCCTTTACTTGATAAATACGGTCGTGACTTAAACGAATTAGCTAAAAATAATAAAATTGACCCAGTTATTGGACGTAATCGTGAAATCGAACGAGTTATACAGATTTTATGTCGCCGTACAAAAAATAATCCCGTTTTAATCGGTGAGCCAGGTGTCGGTAAAACAGCTGTTGCAGAAGGATTAGCGCAAAGACTCATTCAAGGTTTAATACCGAAAGTTCTTGCCAATAAACGTGTCATTTCTCTAAGCATGGCTTCACTCGTAGCTGGAGCTAAATATCGTGGCGAATTTGAAGACCGCTTAAAAAAAATCATTGATGAAATTACCCAAACGCAAAACGTAATTCTTTTTATTGATGAAATACACACATTAATTGGCGCTGGTGCCGGAGAAGGTTCACTCGATGCTGCTAATATTTTAAAACCGGCATTATCACGTGGTGAAATTCAAGTAATCGGTGCTACTACATTAAAAGAATACCAAAAATATATCGAAAAAGATGCCGCATTAGAACGTCGTTTTCAAATAATAATGGTACATGAACCAAGTGTTGAAGATGCTATTTCTATCTTAAGGGGTATTCGTTATAAATATGAAAAATTTCATTGTGCTAAAATTACAGATAAAGCTATTGAAGCTGCTGTAAAAATATCACATCGTTATATTACTGACCGCTTCTTACCAGACAAAGCGATTGACCTCATGGATGAAGCTGCTGCCAAAGTTCGTCTTAGTACTGTTGCTAATCCACGCAATATCACTTCATTAGAATCACAACTAAATACTTTGCGCAAAGATAAAGAAAAGGCTATTACTGAACAAAATTATGAACTTGCCGCCAAAATTCGTGATGATGAAGCCAAATTAAAACAACAACTCAATGAAATAAAATCTGATTGGGAAAAACAAAACAATACCCAAATAGAAGTTACTGAAAATGATATTGCTGATGTCGCTACTTTATGGACAGGTATTCCAGTAAAAAAATTAGTAGCTAAAGAGACTGACCGTTTATTGCATATGGAAGATATTATGCACAAACGCGTTGTCGGTCAAAATGAAGGTGTATCTGCCGTAGCTAAAGCAATTCGCCGTGCCAGAGCAGGTCTTAAAGACCCTAAACGACCTATTGGTTCATTTCTATTTTTAGGCCCAACAGGTGTCGGCAAGACAGAACTCGCTCGTTCTCTTGCTGAAGCTATTTTCGGCGATGAAGCAGCTATGATACGTTTCGATATGAGTGAATATATGGAAAAACACACTGTTTCGCGTATGGTCGGTGCACCACCAGGCTATATTGGTTATGATGAAGGCGGTCAATTAACTGATGCTATTCGTCGCAAACCTTATGCTGTCATCTTGCTTGATGAAATCGAAAAAGCTCATCCTGATGTTTTCAATATTTTATTACAAGTATTAGAAGATGGTCGCTTAACAGATAGTCAAGGGCGTACTGTTGATTTCAAAAATACAGTAATTATCATGACTTCCAATGTTGGTGCATTCAAATTACAAAAGCAAAAAAATACTTCTTTAGGTTTTGCTGTAAATAATAATGAAGAAACCGCTCATAACGATGCTAAAAAACTCGTCATGGAAGAGGTAAAGAAACAGTTTAAACCAGAGTTTTTAAATCGTATCGATGAAATAATTATTTTCGACCCATTAACAAACAAAGAGTTGTTAGAAATAATCGACTTATTACTACACAACCTAGAAAATCGTTTACAAACAATGGGCATGAAACTTGCTGTTACAGATAGTGCTAAACAATACCTACTAGCACATGGTACAGATAGTGCTTATGGTGCTAGACCGCTCAAACGTGCTGTACAGCGTTATTTAGAAGATAGATTAGCAGAAGAAATTTTGCGCAAAAACGTAAAAAAACATCAATTAATTACAGTTGATTGCATAGAAGATAAACTAAATTTTTCTTTTACAGAGATAAATGAGGTTGTAGATGAACAAATTATCAAAGGATAAACTAGCAAATAAATCTATCCTTGCTAAATTTAAAAATTTTATTTTAAACTTCATCATTGCTATTTATTGGCTAATAAAATCAATTAGTAAACATTTAATTAAACATAAATAAATAACAAAATAATAAAGGAAATCACTATGGCTAAAAGAAAAACATTATACGTTTGTCAAGAATGTGGCTACAGTGTACCAAAATGGCTAGGTAAATGTCCTGGCTGTGGTAAATGGAATACGCTCGTGGAGGAACTGGAAGAACCCAGTTCCTCTACTGGTATTAACCGAGGTTTTAGCTTAAATACCACGAAAACAAACGCTGTACCTAAACCAATAAAAGAAATCGCCACAGAAGATTTACCCCGTTTTAGTGCAGGTTCACCAGAAATGAACCGTGTATTGGGAGGTGGTATTATTCCTGGTTCACTCGTTCTTATGGTTGGCGACCCTGGCGTGGGCAAATCAAGTCTTAATTTGCGTATCTGTGCCTACGTTGCTAAAAAACACAAAGTTTTATACGTAACAGGTGAAGAAAGTTCTCGTCAAATCCGCATGCGTGCTGATAGACTAAATGCTCTTGATGATAATTTATACGTTTTGAGTGAAACAGATTTAGAACGCATTGAACGTCATGTATTAGAACAAAAACCTGATTTACTCATTATTGACTCCATTCAAACCATATTTCGCCCTGATATTCAAAGTGCACCCGGTAGCGTCAGTCAAGTACGTGAATGTTCCGTAAGCTTATTACGCACAGCTAAACAAAATAATATAGCTATTTTTATCATTGGACATGTAACAAAAGACGGTACACTAGCTGGACCTCGTGTACTAGAACATATTGTCGACACAGTATTATATTTTGAAGGTGAACGTAATGCTGAGTACCGCGTTTTACGCGCTGTAAAAAATCGTTTTGGCAATACAAATGAAATCGGTATCTTTGAAATGCGAGAAAACGGATTAATAGATGTACCTGATGCTTCTAAGATGTTTTTATCCGAACAAAGCGATAATGTATCTGGTACAGTAATTATTCCTGCACTAGAAGGAACACGTCCTCTACTTGTAGAAATTCAAGCTCTTGTGGCGCCAACCCCTTATGTTCCACCGCGCAGAACATCTGATTCCATCGATATAAAAAAAATACAACTATTATTAGCTGTATTAGAAAAACGTGTTCATTTAAATATCGGCAGTTGTGATGTTTATGTAAAAGTTGCTGGTGGTATAAAAATAGATGACCCTGCTATTGACCTTGCTCTTTGTTGTGCTATGGCTTCAAGCTTTCGCAATCAAAGCATTAAACCTCAAACAATTATTTTCGGTGAAGTAGGATTATCTGGCGAAGTACGTTCTGTCAGCCAACCAGATATTAGAGTGCGCGAAGCTGTTCGTATGGGTTTTACTAATATAATACTCCCTTATAAAAATCTTGAACGCCTTGATACTTATTCAACTAATATTAATATTCACGGTGTAAAATATCTTAGTGAAGCATTAAAATATATTTTCATTTAATTATTTTCTTAGAAAATCTATTTTAGCTAATGATTAGATTTTGATTAGATTTTATCAATCTGCATAGACTTTTGTTTATTATTTTAGTACAATAGTTTATGTCATCTTTGAAAAGGGGGTTTAAGAACAACAGTGTTATTAAATAAAGTATTAAAATTTTTCATTACAGTTTTCGCTATAGTAGTTGGTGCAACTTTATTTGAATTTGCCAGCCCACTTCTGGCTTTTATTATTAGCGCGGAATTTTTACGAATGAACTTAGACATTTTAGATATGACCATGATGAATGTCATATCCATTGTATTAGGAAGTGCTATCGGTGGAACAGTCGGTTTTCTTTTTTCTCCGTACTGTATACGGAAACTTCGCATTTTCTCCATCTGGTTCGAGTGTCAACTCAGTAGAACACCAATTCACGATGTAGTTGCTGGTGTATGCGGTTTGGCTATCGGTCTTATTATTGCCAATCTTTTAGGTGTTGCTTTCTCTAGAATACCACTGATTGGCCCATACATTCCTATTATCTTCAGTATCGTATTCGGTTATCTAGGTCTTTATATTACTATAAAAAAACGTAATGATATTATATCTATTCTGCCAAGTCGCAACAAGGAAACCGTTACTAAAGAAACAAATAAAGAAGAACTTCCTTTTTCTGAAAAAGAAAAACGTAATCTTCCATCTTATAAATTACTTGATACAAGTGTAATCATTGATGGACGTATTGCTGATATCTGTAAAACTGGCTTCATTGAAGGAACATTAATCATTCCTGTTTTTGTACTAGAAGAATTACAGTTTATTGCTGACTCTGCTGATTTACTCAAACGCACTCGAGGCCGTCGCGGACTTGATATCTTAAAACGTATTCAGACGGATTTTGATATGCTTGTAAAAATCGACCATCATGATTATGACGATATTTCTGGTGTCGATTCCAAATTAATCCGCCTTGGGCAAGAAATTGGTGCAAAAATTATTACCAATGATTTTAACTTAAATAAAGTCGCTGAACTTCAAGGAGTACAAGTTCTCAATATTAATGAACTTGCCAATGCCATAAAGCCTGTCGTTATTCCAGGCGAAGCTATGGTTGTTACTGTAGTAAAAGATGGTAAAGAACAGGGACAGGGCGTTGCATATTTAGATGATGGTACAATGATAGTTGTTGAAAACGGTCACAGATATATTAATGAAACTTTAGAAGTTATTGTTACATCTGTGCTTCAAACATCAGCTGGACGCATGATTTTTGCTAAACCAAAATAAAACTATGAAGACGCTACAATATTTTTGTAGCGTCTTTTTTTAAGGAGTGAATTTTATGGTATCCGTTATTTTTCCAGCGGCAGGACAAGGCAGGCGCATGGGATTAGGCTTTAATAAAATATTTACTGAACTTGCTGGCAAACCAATATTAATTCAAACTTTATTAACATTTTCTCGTTGTGATTGTATTGACGAACTCGTCATTGCTGTTGATGTAAATGAAATGGACGTTATAAGAAAAGTATTAAGTAAAATTCCTAGCCTCAAACCGTATAAAATTGTAGCAGGAGGCAGTGAACGTCAATACTCTGTATATAACGGTCTTATGGCAGTAAGTCCTGAAGCTGATATTGTGCTAGTACACGATGCAGCTCGCCCACTTATTTCTGAAAGAGTTATTCAAAATGTTGTAGATGAAGTAATGCTATCCGGCAGTGCTGTTTGCGCTGTTCCCGTAAAAGATACTACAGCTGAAATAAATGAAATGGGCTTTATTGAAAAAGTTCCTGACCGTGATAAACTTTGGGCTATCCAAACGCCTCAAGGATTTAGAAAAGAAATTCTCATGCAAGCACATAAACAAGCACAAGAAGATGATTTTCTTGGTACAGATGAAGCAAGTATTGTTCGTCGTATTGGTCGTGCCGTAAAATTAGTTATGGGAGATTATGACAATATAAAAATCACCACCCCAACAGATCTATTTATGGCTGAAATGTTATTTAGTCATAAAGCAGCCAAACATGTAAAAATAAAAATGTCTTCATTAATAAGTGATATTATTGGCAAAGTACAAAAATAATTAGGAGGATTTTTATGCGAGTTGGTATTGGTTATGATGTGCATAAATTAGTAGAAAATCGTAAATTAATCTTAGGCGGTGTAGAAATCGCCCATGAAAAAGGATTGCTTGGTCATTCTGATGCTGATGTGTTGCTCCATGCTATTTCCGATGCGCTACTTGGAGCTGGAGCTTTAGGCGATATCGGCAAGCATTTTCCGGATACAGATGAAAAATATAAAGATATTTCCAGTCTTATTTTATTAAAACATGTCGGTCAATTACTTACAGAGAAAAATTATAAAATAAACAATATCGATGCTACAATCGTTGCTCAACGACCTAAACTTTTACCATATATTGAACAAATGCGTATAAATATAGCTACAGCTTTAAATATCAATTTAGATGATATAAATGTAAAAGCAACAACAGAAGAACGATTAGGCTTCACTGGCTTAGAAAAAGGCATATCATCTTATGCTATATGCAGTATTGAAAAAATCGCTTAATGGCTTAACAGCTTAGCTTTTTATGGTATAATAGAGTTTGCTAATAATTAAAGCTCAAATATTTGGAGGTATTATTAATGTCTGAACAAATCAGAGTTAGATTTGCACCTAGCCCTACTGGTCCATTCCATATTGGCGGTGCTAGAAGTGCATTATTCAACTGGCTATTTGCTAGAAAATATCCTGACGGTAAACTTATTTTACGTATCGAAGATACTGATAGAGTACGTTCCACTAAAGAATCGGAAGAAAATATCAAAGCCGCTTTAAAATGGCTTGGTATTAATTGGGATGAAGGTATTGATGTTGGTGGTGACTACGGTCCATATCGCCAAACAGAACGCCTCGACATTTATAAAAAATTTACGGATAAATTACTTGCTGAAGGCAAAGCATATTATTGCTATTGCACAGAAGAAGAAATTGAAGCAGAACGTCAAAAATTGCGTGCTGAAAATAAAATGCCAATTTATGGCGGTCATTGCCGTAATCTTACACCAGAACAAATTGAACAATATAAAGCAGAAGGTAGAAAACCTGTTATCCGTTTCCGCACACCAACTGACCAGAGTGTAAATTTCGATGATATGGTTCGCGGTAAAATGAGTTTTGACTCCAACGGTATTGGCGATTTTGTCATTGTAAAAGCTGATGGTATTCCCGTTTATAATTATGCCGTTGTTATTGATGATGCTCTAATGCACATTACTCATGTAATCCGTGCTGAAGAACATCTTTCTAACACACCACGCCAAGTTGTATTATATGAAGCGCTCGGTTTCCCTGTACCGAAATTTGGTCATATTTCCCTCATTTTAGGCAAAGACCATACAAAAATGAGTAAACGTCATGGTGCAACTTCTGTTGAACAATACAAAAACCTTGGTTATTTACCAGAAGCAATTGTTAATTTCTTAGCATTGCTCGGTTGGGCACCACAAGGTGAACAGGAATTATTTACTATTGATGAATTAATAAAAGAATTTTCTATGGACCATGTAGCTAAAAATCCGGCTGTATTTGATATTGATAAATTAAACTGGATTAATGCTCAATACATGAAAAAATTACCAGCTGAAAAAATTACCGAAATGGCTATTCCTCATTTAATCGAAAAAGGTTATATCACCAGCGCTCCAACAGGTGAAGAACTCGATAGATTAAATCGTTTCACTCAAGTTATTCGCGACCATTTAAGTTATGCTGGACAATATACAGACTTTGCTGACCTTTATTATAAAGATGATTTCTCTATTGAAGATGAAGAATGTCAAGCTATCTTAAAAGAAGAAACAGCTTTTGAAGTTATTACTTTATTTAAAGACAAACTTTCCGCTGTAGAAGAATTTACAGCAGAAAATATTCAACCATTGTTTAAACAAATTATGAAACAGTTCAAAGCAGAAAAAGGCATAAAAATCGGCGGTAAATCCGTATATATGCCTATCCGTATCGCCTTAACAGGTCAAATGCACGGTCCTGATCTTGCTGGTCTTGTAGAAGTGCTTGGTTGTGAACGTGCTGTAAAACGTATTGGACAAACATTGCAAAATATGCAATAATATATACAAATTTATTGTGTTAGTAAACATTTAGTTTATATCAGTATTATAGTGCTATATATTTGCTGTCTGTTATTAAACGGCATAATAGATTAAAATTATCATAACCCAGCTTTTAAGCTGGGTTATAACTTATAGGCGGTGAGAATTTGAGTCTACTTGCAACTCTAAAAAAAGATATCCGAGTCGTTTTTGAACGCGATCCGGCTGCAAAAAATATTATTGAGGTTTTACTTTGTTATCCAGGGCTTCATGCTATTTGGTTTTATCGTTTATCACATCATTTTTATTGTAAAGGCTGGGTAGTAATACCGCGACTTATCTCTCATCTAGCACGTTTTTTAACGGGAATTGAAATTCATCCTGGTGCACAAATTGGCCCTGGTCTATTTATCGACCACGGTTCAGGCATCGTCATTGGCGAAACAACTATAATCGGCAAAAACGTAACGTTATATCAAGGTGTTACATTAGGCGGTACTGGCAAAGAAAAAGGGAAACGACATCCAACTATCGGCAATAATGTAGTTGTAGCCTGTGGAGCTAAAGTTCTAGGCTCATTTACAGTTGGCGACCATGCCAAAATTGGTGCTGGTTCAGTTGTTGTTAAACCAGTTCCCGCTTATGCTACAGTTGTTGGTATACCAGGACGCGTCATTCTTATCAAAGGCAAAAAACAAGAACAACCCCCAAATATTTCACCTAAAATGCGTGAACTGGCAGAAGAACTTGATGTCGATTTATCTCATGATAAATTGCCTGACCCAGAACTCGATATGATTAAATCTCTATCGCAACGTATTTCCGATTTACAACTACAATTAGAACATGTAAAAAAAGAATTGGAGGCTTCCAAGAAAAATGCTTAAAGTATATAATACCCTCACGAAACAAAAAGAAGAATTTAAACCATTAGTACCGGGACAGGTAAGCATTTATGTATGCGGTGTAACACCATACAATCACCCACATATTGGCAATGCCCGTCCGTTTGTTACATGGGACGTTATCAAACGCTATTTTCGTCATCTCGGCTATAAAGTAAAACATATCCAAAACTTTACTGATGTAGATGACAAAATTATCCGCACAGCTAACGAACATGGTGTACAATGGAGCGATATTTCTACAAAATACATCAAAGCTTATTTTGAAGTAATGGATAAACTCAATGTTCAACATGCTGATGTTTATCCAAAAGTATCTCAAACCATGCCTGAAATCATCGATATGATTAGAGTTCTCATGGACAAGGGATATGCGTATGAATTAGATGGCGATGTTTATTATAGTGTAGAAAAATTTGCTGGTTATGGTAAATTAAGCGGTCGCAAACTAGAAGATATGATGGCTGGAGCTCGCATTGAAGTCAATGAACGCAAACACAATCCAATGGATTTTGCTCTTTGGAAAGCAGCAAAACCAGGTGAACCATTCTGGGAAAGTCCATGGGGTAATGGTCGTCCAGGTTGGCATATTGAATGTTCCACTATGTCCTTAAAATATCTCGGCAAAACATTTGATTTTCATGGTGGTGGTAGTGACCTTATTTTCCCTCATCATGAAAATGAAATTGCTCAATCTCAAGCATATTGTGGTGATGAAAACAGCTTTGCTCGCTATTGGCTACACAACGGCTTTATTACCATCAATCAAGAAAAAATGAGTAAATCACTCGGTAACTTCTTCACAGTTAAAGAAATTCTCGATAAATATCCAGCAGAAGTACTTCGTTTCTTTATTGTTTCTACGCATTATCGTAGCCCACTTGATTTTAGTGATGCTCGTCTTGATGAAGCCACTTCTAGTCTTACACGTTTGAAAAATGCACTCGATAATCTCAAAGAATTAGCAAAAATGCAATCTAGTGATAATAATTCTAATACTACACTTATCGCAAAAGCAAATGAAGCTAAAAAAGGCTTCTATGAAGCTATGGATGATGATTTTAATACAGCTCTTGCCATTGCTAATATGTTCGATTTAGCTAAAGAAATCAATATTTATTACAATGAAGTAACTTCTGGCAAAACAACTTGCGATAAAAATGCTGTAGATACTACACTTGCTATATTCAATGAAATGACTAATATCATTGGTATTTTAGGCGAAACTGATACCAAAGCAGATGATGGTCTTGTAGATAATTTAATGAACCTCATTATCTCCATTCGCCAAGATGCTCGTAAAAATAAAGATTGGGCAACAGCTGATAAAATTCGTGATGAATTAAAAGCCTTCGGTATCACACTAGAAGATTCTCCAACAGGTGTTCGCTGGAAAAAATAATGAAATTTCAACAGTATCAACATCTTAAAAAAAACTTATTTCCGTTTGATGAACAAAGCATATTAAATAACCGCTATCAAAATGAAAAGACTAATCCCAAACTACTAAATCCATTAGTTCTCGCTTACGTAGGTGATGCTTATTATCATTTATATATACGTAGTCGTCTTTTGAATTTTGAACAATCTCATGTACATCTACTCAATGATTTCAGTATGCAAATAGTATCTGCTACCTTTCAAGTTCAAGCATATGAAGCCATTAAAGCTGAACTTACTGAAACAGAAAATTATATCTTTAAGCGTGGTAAGAATGCCAAATCACATGCACCGCGCGTAGCTTCTGTACATGATTACCATATAAGCACCGGTTTTGAAGCTGTACTAGGTTATTTATATTTAAACCATGAACAAGAACGGCTTGATTTTCTTTGTGAAAAAGCATTTCTCCAAGTAGCTAAAAATATGTATCAAGTTCATCATCAATAAAAAATTACAATATAAAATATAGCTGTCATTAATGTTAAGCAATAGGTTAATTGACAGCTATTATTTTTTATAATATAATTAATCTATTATGCGCCCATAGTCTAGTGGATAAAACGTTGGCCTCCGGAGCCGAAAACGCAGGTTCGATTCCTGTTGGGCGCACCATTTAAATTGTTTATCATCTCATCATAAAAGGCTGTAACAAAATACAACTGTTACAGCCTTTTTGTTTATTAAATTTTACGGTAATGTTCTAATTTTATCAAGTGGCCAGAAAATAAGCACTGCCTTTCCTTTAATTAAATCAAATGGCACCATGCCTACATCAGCAAAACGGCTATCTTCAGAATTATTACGATTATCACCCATTACAAAGATATGATCTTTTGGCACTGTAGCCAAAGGATAATCACCACGTGTCGTACTTAAAATATACGGTTCATTTTTAAGTTCGCCATTTACAAATACATGACCATCTTTTATCTCAATCGTATCACCTGGTATAGCAATTACACGTTTAATAAAATCACGGCTTGGATCTTTTGGATATTGAAATACCAAAATATCTCCACGTTCAGGTGCATGAATATCATAAATAAACTTATTAACTACCAATCGTTCTTGATTTTGTAATGTAGGACGCATTGACGGTCCATCTACTAAATATAATTCTACAACAAAATGGCGAATAAACAATGCTAATACAACAGCTATAGCTATAGATATAACCCAGTCTTTGATTTCACTTCCTAAAGATGTTTCTTTTTTTTCAGCCATATTAATCCTCCTCGACAAAATGAACATATTATAACAAAAGGGACTTACCTTCTACGGCAGTCCCTTTATCATACAATTAGCGTCTTTCTTTAATACGAGCAGCTTTACCGGTGAGGTTGCGGAGATAATAAAGTTTAGCTCTACGAACAATACCTCTACGAACTACTTCAATTTTTGCAAGGCGTGGAGAATGTACAGGGAAAGTACGTTCGATACCAACACCATAAGAAATTCTTCTTACAGTGAAGTTTTCACGTACGCCAGAACCCTGACGAGCAATAACAACGCCTTCAAATACCTGAATACGTTCGTTGGAACCTTCAACTACTTTTACATGTACACGTACAGTATCACCAGGGATAAATTTCGGGATATCACTGCGTAACTGTTCTTGTTCTAAAACCTGAATAATATTCATTTATGTTTCCTCCTTAATTCAGACGTTCATATCGGCTTCACCATATAGAGGACCGTCTATTACATACTTGACCATTTTATCATATCTAAAAAAACTATGCAATCATATTTTAATAAAAAAAATCATTTATTTCCTTGAAAAAAATTCTAATTTCTACTATTATATTATACAGAACGTATTATATTAATTATAATGTTAAAGTAAATTTATTGACTTGTAGTAAACTTCATTAAGTATAATTTAATTAATTTAATAGAAAGGTTTGATGATATAGATAATGAATCGCAGAGAATTTATTTTAAATGGCTTAAAATTCGGTGGAGCACTTTTGGCTGGAAGTGGTGTTATTACCACACTTAGTTACTTACTAAATTCAAGTAAAGCTAAAGCAGCAGATTATACCTTGTACGCTTCAGATTTACCAATAGTTGAAAATTATTTTAACTTTACATCTCTTTCTGAACGAAACAGTACCAGTCAAATTATAATCCACCATTCCGCCACTACTGGTGACGATATTTCAGCTGCCGATATTCATCGTATGCATTTACAAAATGGCTGGTCAGGTATCGGCTATCATATGTTCATTCGCAAAAGCGGTCTTATAGAAACAGGCCGTCCTCTTGCAGATATTGGTGCTCATACATATAGACATAATAATAACAGCATTGGCATCTGTCTTGCGGGAAATTTTAACAATGAAATGCCAACTGATATGCAAATGGCTTCAGCTAGCAAATTAATTGGCTTATTATGCCAAATGTACAGCCTAACTCCTAATGAAGGAACAATTTTCGGTCATCGTGATTTCAATGCTACAGCTTGCCCTGGTGAAAATCTATACGCTGATTTATCTTATTTGCGCCAAATGGCTAGTAATTTCATTTAACTACATTATCATTAACAAAAATAACACAAAAGAAGTGGTTCTATAATAAATGTTGGGGTAAGAGAAAATTCTCTTACTTCAGCATTATTTTTTTGCAAAAAAAAAAGCATAATTTCATTCTTTTCGATAAAATATAATCACTACACCATATCTTAGAAAGGAATAATACTTATGCTTCAAATACAACTTTTACTAAATTTAAAAGATGTTTTTATTATTGATTTTAATTCTTATAGCTTTACTATATTGTTCTAAACGCTTCACTGAACATATTTTCTTTTTAGATAAGTAGTAACGTATGACTATTTCTATGATTAAATTTATTATTAGTCAATTTCATTTTTCTAAATCTGCATCTTCTATCGCTAGAGAAAATAATATTTCTGTATCTACTGTTCTTCGCTTTGTAGACAAAATATCTGTCCATAAACCTTCTTTATCTAGCGTTATTTCAATTGATGAATTTAAAGGAAATGCTAACAATGAGAAG